>WNFM01359281.1_pt1 | contig 169590 bp, 153 predicted proteins | sample 5400271 | NCBI WGS metagenome assembly WNFM01 (sample SAMN13153352, study PRJNA577476) | soil metagenome | isolation source: 60 cm saprolite on Douglas fir-dominated hillslope | place: USA:California | collected 2013-09-17
TATACGACAAGCCACACCGCGAAAAGCCGAACGCCCACTGCGATGGGTTGGTGCGGTGACATCTAGAGCCCTCTAACGCTCGCGTTGAGCGGTCGGCCGACGCGCGTTCAAGCGCGCGGACGGCGCCAAATAAGGAGCGCGCTGGCCGCGCGCCGAAGTGCAATGCGTCACCGGCCGCTCGAACGCGTTGTTAGGCGCCATAGAATGCACGCATTAACGCCTGGCTCGTTGTACGAGTCTGCGAAATCCCAAAAACCACGTGAAGAGTCCAACACCAAGTGCCCCAAGGCTAGAGACCAGGACGCACCACATTGCCCATGAAGTCGTTAGTGTTCCTTCAACATAGTTTTGTCGTATAAAAAAGGCCGTAAACGGTACTCCCCACAGAACCTGCCACGCGATTAGAAAACCTGGCAGGGTCCTTAGACTACGGCGAACGGGGGACAGGACGTCCATGTTGGCGCCTAACTAGAAGTAGACAACCGAAATGGCGCTTTAAAAGGCGTCACTTTCGGCGGATAAAGCATTTGGGAACGCGCAACCACTTGACTGGACTACAGCACCAGGGAATTCGTACGTCAATAGCGCCGCCTGCGTTAGGCGGCAGGAACGGTCCACGTGAACGAGCCGCCCCGTCTCCTCGATCAATTGCGCCATCAGATCCGGCTGCGGCACTACAGCTACCGTACGGAGCTGACCTACGTGGGGTGGGTGAAGCGTTACATCCTGTTTCACGGGAAGAAGCACCCGGCCACCCTGGGAGGACCTGCGGTCGAAGCCTGGCTCTCATACCTGGCCACCGAGCGCAAGGTGGCGGCGGCGACCCAGGCGCAGGCGCTGGCGGCTGTGCTGTTCCTGTACAGGCAGGTGCTGAGGACGGAGTTGCCGTGGCTGGACAATGTGGTTCGTGCGAATCAGCCGCGGCGTCTTCCGGTCGTGCTGACGCAGGATGAGGCGCGCGCCGTCATCGGTCACCTGCGGGGCGTGCACTGGCTGATCGCCGGACTGCTGTACGGCAGCGGGCTGCGCGTGCTGGAGGCCTTGCGTCTGCGGGTCAAGGACATCGACCTGAAGATCCAGCAGCTGATCGTACGGGACGGCAAGGGCGCGAAGGATCGGGTGACCGTGCTGCCGGCGGCGCTCCTTCAGCCGCTGACCGTTCATCTGGCGCGGGTGCGGGAGCAGCACGAACTGGCGATCGCCGCGGGCTACGGCGGCGTGGAGCTGCCCCACGCGCTGGCGCGCAAGTATCCGCGGGCGCATCTGGACTGGGCCTGGCAGTACGTCTTCCCTTCCGCACAGGCGTCCATCGACCCGCGCACCGGGGAGCGGCGCCGGCGCCATATGCTGGAGGCGACGATCCAGCGGGCCACGCGCGCGGCCGCGATGCGCGCCGGCATCCTCAAGCCGGTGTCACCGCACACGTTCAGGCACAGCTTTGCCACCCATCTCCTGGAAGGGGGCTACGACATCCGCACGGTGCAGGAGCTGCTGGGTCACAAGGACATTTCAACCACGCAGATCTACACCCACGTGATGCAGAAGGGTGCCAACGCGGTACGCAGTCCGCTGGACGCGCGCTGATCGGGAGTGCATCCTGCGACGCAGGAGGGCCCATGAAACGCATCTCTTTCCTGATGAACGTCGCAGTGATCGCGGCTCTGCATTCGGCCGGCGCAGCGACCGCGCCCGTGGCGGCACCCTGCACCGCCCCGGCGCACCATCAGTTCGACTTCTGGGTCGGCAACTGGAGCGTGACGGAGAAAGGCAAGCCGGCGGGCAGCAATCACATCGATCGCCTGCTCGGGGGCTGCGCGCTGCTGGAGAACTGGGTGGGCGTGGACGGCAGCCGCGGACACAGTCTCAATTTCTACGATCCGCGGCGCGATCTGTGGCAGCAGACCTGGATCGACAACTCCGCCGCGGCCCTGAATCTCACCGGCCACTTGAGCGGCGGGCGCATGCTGCTGACGGGCGCCAGCAACGATGCCAATACCCATGCGCAGCGCATCGATCGCATCAGCTGGACGCCGAATCCGGACGGCACGGTGCGACAGTTGTGGGATCAGTCGCAGGATTCGGGCCGGACCTGGAAAGTGGTGTTCGACGGGCTGTACACCCGCAAGACGCCCTGATCGCCCACTCCGGCGCGCGCCGGGCTATTCGACCGTGACGCTCTTGGCGAGGTTGCGGGGCTGGTCGACATCGGTCCCGCGCAGGATGGCCACGTGATAGGCCAGGAGCTGCAGCGGAATCGTGTAGATGACCGGCGCCTGGAAGGCGCTCACGTGGCGGGGCATCAGGATCACGTGCACGCCGTCGCTCGAGCTGAAGCCTGAGTCGGGATCGGCGAACACGTACAGCTCCCCGCCGCGCGCCCGCACTTCCATCAGGTTCGACTTCAGCTTTTCGAGCAGCTCGTTGTTCGGCGCCACGGTCACGACGGGCATGTTCGCATCGACCAGCGCGAGGGGGCCGTGCTTGAGTTCGCCGGCGGCGTAGCCTTCGGCGTGGATGTAGGAGATCTCCTTGAGCTTGAGCGCGCCTTCCATGGCGACGGCGTGCAGGGGGCCGCGGCCGAGGAACAGGGCGTGCTGCCGGTCGGCGAAATGCAGCGCGAGCTTGTGCACGGTGGTGTCGAGCTCGAGGGTCTTCTCCATCAGCCCCGGCAAGGCGATGAGCTGGCTGACCAGGCTCCTTTCGCGCTCGGCGTCGGCGCCGTGGTGGCGCGCCAGCACGATCACCAGCAGGCCGAGCGCGACCAGCTGCGCGGTGAAGGACTTGGTCGAGGCGACACCGATCTCGGGGCCGGCGCGCGTCAGCAGGACCAGATCGGCCTCACGCACCAGTGAACTCTCCGGGACGTTGCAGATCGCCAGCGTGCCCAGGTAGCCGAGCTGCTTGGCCAGGCGCAAGGCCGCCAGCGTGTCGGCCGTCTCGCCGGACTGGGAGATCGCCACCAGCAGGACGTTCTTCTGCACCACCGGGCTCCGGTAGCGGTATTCGCTGGCGATCTCCACGCGGCAGGGCAGGCGGCAGATCTGCTCGATGAAATAGCGGGCCACGATGCCGGCGTGGAAGCTGGTACCGCAGGCGACGATGTGCACGCCTGCGACGCGCTCGAACAGCTGCGCGGCCGCCGGTCCGAAGGCGGCCTCGAGCAGGCGGCCGTTGGCGACGCGCTCCTCCAGGGTGTTGGCCACGGCGCGGGGCTGTTCGTGGATCTCCTTGAGCATGTAATGGGTGTACGGGCCCTTTTCGGCGGCGTCGGCGGACAGCTCGCTGTCGCGCGCCGGCCGTTCCGCCGGGTTGCCCTCGCGGTCGATGATGTACACGCTGCTGCGCGTCACCTCGGCCACGTCGCCCTCGTCCAGGAACATGAAGCGGCGCGTGACCGGCAGCAGCGCCGCGACATCCGAGGCGACGAAATTCTCCTCCACGCCGATGCCGATCACCACCGGGCAGCCCATGCGCGCGATGATGAGGCGCGCCGGGTTCTGCTGGCTGATCACGGCGAGGGCGAAGGCGCCCTGGAGTTCCGCCACCGTGGCGCGCACCGCCTCGTGCAGATCGCCGAGGCGCCCGAGGTGAAAGTGCACGCGATGGGCGATGACCTCGGTGTCGGTCTCGGACTCGAACTGGTAGCCGGCCCGGCCCAGCTCGGCGCGCAGCGCCTCGTGATTCTCGATGATGCCGTTGTGCACGATCGCCAGGCCGTCGCGCGAGACGTGCGGGTGGGCGTTGCGCTCCGTGGGCGCGCCGTGCGTGGCCCAGCGCGTATGCGCGATGCCGAGCGTGCCGGTGACGGGCGTCGCGGTCAGCGCCTCTTCCAGGGCGCGCACCTTGCCCACGGTGCGGAGCCGGCGCATCTGCCCGTCGGCGCCGACCACGGCGAGGCCGGCCGAGTCGTAGCCGCGATACTCGAGGCGCCTGAGCCCTTCGATCAGGACCGGTACGACGTCGCGCCCGGAACTCGCCCCGACTATCCCGCACATCCCTCGGTCACCTTACCAGCTACTTTCTTTCCGGCCGTCGCCAGCCCGCGACGCTGCGCTGGCTGGATCGCTCCAGGGTGAGCGTGCTGGCCGGGGCATCGGTGGTGATCGTCGAGCCCGCGCCGATCGTGGCACCCGCGCCGATCCGGACCGGCGCCACCAGCATGCTGCCCGAGCCGATGAAGGCTTGATCGCCGATCTCCGTGCGCCATTTATTGACGCCGTCGTAATTGCAGGTGATGGTCCCGGCGCCGATGTTGACGTCCGCACCGACGGTGCTGTCGCCCAGGTAGCTCAGGTGATTGGCCTTGGTGCCCGGCCCGATCTGCGATTTTTTCACCTCGACGAAATTGCCGATGTGCACGCCCGCCTGCAGCGTCGTTTCGGGACGGATGCGGCTGAACGGGCCGATCTGGCAGCGCGCGCCGATCTCGGCGCGCTCGATCACGCAGTTGGGCTTGATGTAGGTGCCCGCCCCCACCTGCACCTGGCTGAGCGCGCAGTTGGCGCCGACGTACACCCCGTCGCCCAGCTGCACAGGGCCGTCGAGCACCACGTTGACGTCCAGCACGACATCGCGCCCGCAGCTGACCGCGCCGCGCACGTCGAGCCGCGCCGGATCGATCACGGTGACGCCCGCCAGCATGAGTTCGCGCACGCGCTGCCGGCGGTACTCCGCCTCCACTTCCGCAAGCTGCAGCTTGTCGTTGACGCCCTGCACCTCGGCGGCGCTCCCCGCCAGCAGCGGGATCACCTTCAGCTTGTCCTTCACCGCCATCGCGATGACGTCGGTGAGGTAGTACTCGCGCGCGGCGTTGTTGGTCTTGAGCCGCGCGAGCCAGCCCTTCAGCCGCCGGCCATCGACGGCGAGGACACCCGTATTGATCTCGCGCAGCCGGAGTTCGCGCGCGCTGGCGTCGCGCTGCTCGACGACCCGCAGCACCTGCCCGCGCGCACTGCGCACGACTCGCCCGTAGCCGATGGGATCGGCCAGCTGAGCCGTGAGCAGCCCCATGCTGTTCGGGCCGGCGAGTTTCAGCAGCGCACGCAGGGTGTCGGCGCGGATCAGCGGCACGTCGCCATACAGCACCAGCACCAGGGCGCCGTCCGGCACGCCCGGCATCGCCTGCAGCACCGCGTGCCCCGTGCCGAGCTGCTCGGGCTGCCGCACCCAGCGCAGGTTCGCTTCCCGCACCGCGGTGCGCAGCAGTTCGCCGGCCTGCCCGTACACCACGTGGATCAGATCCGGGTTCAGTGCCTTGGCGGCGTCGACGACGTGCGCGAGCAGGGGGTACCCGGCGAGCGGCTGCAGCACTTTCGGCAGGTTGGATTTCATCCGCAGGCCCTGGCCTGCGGCCAGGACGATCACGGACAGCGACTGCGGTTTTCGGGGCTTGGCCGTCATGCAAGAGCGTCAATCTAACACAGGGACTGCGGCCGTGGTTCAGCCCCTGACCTTGCGCAGCCGCTCGATGAGCTTGAGTTGTGCGGCGGCGCGGGCGAGTTCGGCCAGCGCTTCGGCCTGCTCGAGCTTGTCGATCTTGCCCGCGAGCGCTTCCTCGGCGCGCTGGCGCGCGGCCAGCGCCGCGGCCTCGTCCAGATCGTGGGCGCGTGCGGCCGTATCGGCCAGCACCGTGACGCGCAGGGGCTGCACCTCGAGCGCACCGCCACCCACATAGAAGGACTGCTCTTCGCCTTCCACCGGCTGCACGCGCACTTCGCCCGCCTTCAGCAGCGTCAGGAGCGGCGCATGGCGTGGCGCCACGCCGATCTCGCCCTCGGCGGCCGGCAGGAACACCATCTTCGCCGCGCCGGAGTAGATCTCCCCTTCGGCGCTGACGATATCGACGTGAATGCTCTCGCTCATTGCAGCGTCTTCGCCTTCTCCACCACTTCCTCGATCGAGCCGACCATGTAGAAGGCCTGCTCGGGGAGCGAGTCGTAGTCGCCCGCGAGGATGCCCTTGAAGCCGCGGATCGTGTCCTTGAGGGCCACGATCTTGCCGTCCTGGCCCGTGAACACCTTCGCGACGTTGAAGGGCTGCGACAGAAAGCGCTGGATCTTGCGCGCGCGGAATACGGTGAGCTTGTCCTCTTCGGACAGCTCGTCCATCCCCAGGATCGCGATGATGTCCTGCAGCTCCTTGTAGCGCTGCAGCACCGCCTGCACGCGCCGCGCCGTCTGGTAATGCTCTTCACCCACCACCAGCGGATCGAGCTGGCGGCTGGTGGAATCGAGCGGATCGACGGCCGGGTAGATGCCCAGCGCCGCGATCTGGCGCGAGAGCACCACGGTGGCGTCCAGGTGCGCGAAGGTCGTCGCCGGCGAGGGATCGGTCAGGTCGTCCGCGGGCACGTACACGGCCTGGATCGAGGTGATCGAACCGGTCTTCGTCGAAGTGATGCGCTCCTGCAGCACGCCCATCTCTTCGGCCAGTGTCGGCTGGTAGCCCACCGCGGAGGGCATGCGGCCCAGCAGCGCGGACACTTCGGTGCCGGCGAGCGTGTAGCGATAGATGTTGTCGACGAAGAACAGCACGTCGCGCCCCCGCCCGCTCGCCTGTTTCTCGTCACGGAAGTATTCCGCCATCGTGAGCCCGGTGAGCGCCACGCGCAGGCGGTTGCCCGGCGGCTCGTTCATCTGGCCGTAGACCATCGCCACCTTGGAATTGCCGAGTGTTTCCTTGTCGATGACGCCCGACTCGATCATCTCGTGATAGAAATCGTTCCCCTCGCGGGTGCGCTCGCCCACGCCGGCGAACACCGACAGGCCCGAATACTGCTTGGCGATGTTGTTGATCAGCTCCAGCATGTTGACGGTCTTGCCGACGCCGGCGCCGCCGAACAGGCCCACCTTGCCGCCCTTGGCGAAGGGCACCAGCAGATCGATCACCTTGATGCCGGTGACCAGCAGGTCCTGCCCGCCCGCCTGTTCGTCGTAGGAAGGCGCCGGCCGGTGGATCGGGAGCGTCTCCTTCGCGTGCACCGGACCGCGGTTGTCCTGCGGCACGCCGAGCACGTCCATGATGCGTCCGAGCGTCGCCTGGCCGACCGGCACCATGATCGGCGCACCGGTCGCCTGCACCGCGAGCCCGCGCTTCAGGCCCTCCGAGGCGCCCATCGCGATGGTGCGCACGACCCCGTCGCCGAGCTGCTGCTGCACCTCGAAGGTCAGCCCGCCCTCAACGAGCGTCAGCGCTTCGTAGATCTTCGGCACCGCGTCGCGCGCGAACTCCACGTCGACGACCGCACCGATGATCTGAGTAATCTTGCCCATTGCCATCTGTACTTCCTCGTAACCTAAACCGCGGCGGCGCCGCCCACGATCTCTGCCAGTTCCTTGGTGATCGCCGCCTGCCGCGCCTTGTTATAGATGAGCTGCAGGTCGCCGATGAGCTTGCCCGCGTTGTCCGAGGCGCTCTTCATCGCCACCATGCGTGCCGCCATCTCGCAGGCGACGTTCTCGACCGAGCCCTGGTAGACCTGCGACTCGATGTAGCGCATCAGCAGCCCATCGAGTATCGGCATCGCCTCGGGCTCGTAGATGTAGTCCCAGTGTTCCGGCAGCTTGCCCTCGTGGATCGCCTGCGCCGGCAGCAGCTGCTGCACCAGCGGCTTCTGCGTCATCGTGTTGAGGAACTGCGCGTTCACCAGGAACAGGCGATCGATGCGCCCGTCCCGGTAGGCATCGAGCATGACCTTGACCGCACCGATCAGGTCCTTGACGTGCGGACGATCGCCCAGGCCCGTGACGCTGCCGAGGATCGGCAGACCCAGGCGCCGGAAGAACGCCAGACCCTTGCTGCCCAGGATGCACAGGCTGATCGTCGCGCCCCGCCCCTGCCACTCGCGCATCAGCTGCAGCACGTTCCGGTAGAGGTTCGCGTTCAGGCCCCCGCACAGGCCGCGATCGGTCGAGATGAGGATGATGCCCACCGACTTCGTCTCGCGCTCGACCAGGAAGGAATGCCGGTAGTCCGGGTTGGCCTGGGTGAGATTGCCGATGACGCCGCGCATCTTGGCCGCGTAGGGGCGCGCCAGCTTCATGCGCTCCTGCGCCCGGCGCATCTTGCTGGCCGCGACCATTTCCATGGCCTTGGTGATCTTCTGCGTGCTCTTGACGCTGGCGATCTTGCTGCGGATTTCCTTGGTGCCGGGCATGGATCAGTTCTCAGTAGCTGCCCGTCTTCGCAAACTCTTCGCAGATCTTCTTCAGCGTCGCCTCATGCGCCTTGAGCTCCGGCTTCGCATTGATGGCGTCCAGGTCGGCCTTGCAGCTGCTGCGCGCGAATCCCTGCAGCGCCGCCTCGAACTCGACGATCTTGTTGCGCGGCACCTTGTCCATGTGGCCGTTGTTCACGGCGTAGATCGAAAGCGCCATCTCGGCCACCGACATCGGGGCGTACTGCTTCTGCTTCATCACCTCGGTGACGCGCTGGCCCCTTTCCAGCTGCTTGCGGGTCGCCTCGTCGAGGTCGGAAGCGAACTGCGAGAAGGCCGCGAGTTCGCGGAACTGCGCCAGGGCCAGGCGGATGCCGCCGCCGAGCTTCTTGACGATGTCGGTCTGCGCCGCGCCGCCGACGCGCGAGACGGAGATGCCGGCGTTCATGGCCGGGCGGATGCCGGAGTTGAACAGGTCCGTTTCGAGGAAGATCTGCCCATCGGTGATCGAGATCACGTTCGTCGGCACGAAGGCCGTCACGTCGCCGGCCTGCGTCTCGATGATCGGGAGTCCGGTGAGCGAGCCGGTCTTGCCCTTGACGCGGCCCTTGCTGACCATCTCCACGTACTGGGCATTGACGCGCGCGCTGCGCTCGAGCAGGCGCGAGTGCAGATAGAACACGTCGCCGGGGAAAGCCTCGCGGCCGGGCGGGCGGCGCAGCAGCAGTGAGATCTGCCGGTAGGCGACCGCCTGCTTGGACAGGTCGTCATAGATAATGAGCGCGTCCTCGCCATTGTCCATGAAGAATTCGCCCATGGTCACGCCCGAGTAGGCCGCCAGGTACTGCATGGCCGGGGGGACCGAGGCGGAAGCCGCGACCACGATGGTGTGGGCCATGGCGCCGTGCTCTTCGAGCTTGCGCACCACGTTGGCGATCGAGCTCTGCTTCTGGCCGATGGCGACGTACACGCACCTAATGCCGGAGGTCTTCTGGTTGATGATGGTGTCGATGGCCAGGGCGGTCTTGCCGGTCTGGCGATCGCCGATGATCAGTTCGCGCTGGCCGCGGCCGATCGGCACCATCGCATCCACCGCCTTGTAGCCGGTCTGCACCGGCTGGCCGACGCTCTGGCGGTAGATGACGCCCGGGGCGACGCGCTCGATGGGCGCGGTGGCTTTAGCGTGGAGTGGGCCCTTGCCGTCGATCGGGATCCCGAGCGCATCGACGACGCGGCCGAGCAGCTCGGCTCCCACCGGCACCTCGAGGATGCGGCCGGTGGTCTTGACGGTGTCGCCCTCGGTGATCGACTTGTAGTCACCCAGCACGACGGAGCCGACGGAGTCCTGCTCCAGGTTCAGCGCCAGCCCGAACAGGTTGCCCGGGAACTCGACCATCTCGCCATAGCGCACGTCGGCGAGCCCATGGATGCGGCAGATGCCGTCGGTCACCGACACCACGGTGCCGACGTTGCGGGCCTCATTCGCTGCGCTGAAGTTCTCGATGCGCGCGCGGATCAGGTCGCTGATTTCGGAGGCTTTGATCGACATGGGTCTTTCCTTTAAGAACTCTTAGCTGGCCGCGGCGTTCGCGAGCTGCGCCAGTCCGGCGCGCACGCTCCCGTCGATCACCAGGTCGTCGGCGCGCACCACGGCGCCGCCGAGCAGGCTCGGGTCGACCTGGCAATGCAGGCGCACTTCGCGATCGAGGCGCTTGCGCAGCGCCGCGGTGTACTGCTGCTGCTGTTCGCGGCTGAGCTTCACCGCCGAAGTCACGGTGACATCGACCGTGCGCTCAGCCTCGGCGCGCAACTGCTCAAAGCGCGCGGCGATCTCGGGCAGGAAGCCCAGGCGCCGGTTGGCGGCGAGCGTGGCGATGAAATTGCGCCCTTCGCCATCGAGACGCTTGCCCGCGACACCGGTAATCAGCTCGATGAGCTGGGCGTTACTCACGCCCGGATTGCCGATCAGCGCCCGGACGCGCGGATCGGAGATGATGGTGGCGGCGGTTGCTAAGGCCTCGGACCACTGCGGCAATCGCTTTTGGCTGCGGGCCTGTTGGAAGACCGCCTTGGCATACGGTCGCGCGATGGTGAGACGTTCAGCCATGGTGGATCTAAAGCCCCGCGGCCAGCTTGTCGAGCAGCTGGGCGTGGGCGCGCGGATCGATCTCGCGTTCGAGAATCCGGGCCGCGCCGCTGACTGCGAGCGCCGCGACCTGACCGCGCAGCTCCTCGCGCGCCTTCTGCGCGTCGAGCGCCACCTGGGCACGCGCGCTCTCGATGAGTCGTGCCCCCTCGGATTGCGCCGTCTGCCTGGCGGTCTCGACGATCTCGCCGGCGCGTGCCTGCGCCTGGTGCTCGATCGCCAGCGCGCGTTCGCGGGCACCGCGTACGATCTCCTCGACGCGTGATTCGGCGGCTGCCAGGTCCTTCTGGCCGCGTTCGGCCGCCGCCAGGCCGTCGGCAATCCGGCGCGTCCGTTCCTGGATCGAGCCGGTGATTTCCGGCCACAGGAACTTCATGGCGACCCAGATCACGATGGCGAAGATCAGCATCTGCGCCAGGATCGTTGCATTCAGGTTCACGGTGCGTACCTCTGTGCCTTGCCCGATGCCTTAAGGATTGATCAGCTGATGCCTTTCAGGAACGGGCTGGCAAAGGTGAAGAACAGGCCGATGCCCACGCCGATCATGGTGACCGCGTCCAGCAGGCCCGCGACGATGAACATCTTGATCTGCAGCATCGGCACCAGTTCCGGCTGGCGTGCCGCGCCCTCGAGGAACTTGCCGCCCAGCAGGCCGAAGCCGATCGCCGTACCCAGCGCGCCCATGCCGATCAGGATCGCCACCGCACCCATGTCAACTCCTTGAAACGAAATTCCCGAAATCTGAACGATCAATCAATGACTGTGTTCGTGCGCCATCGACAGGTAGACGATGGTCAGCATCATGAAGATGAAGGCCTGCAGCAACACGATGATCACGTGAAAGCTGCCCCACAGGAACCCGAGCAGGAACTGCAGCGCCCACAGCGATGCCGCGCCGACGCTGAAGGGCCAGCCCTTCGACAGCGCGAACAGGCCGATCAGGATCATCACCAGTTCGCCCGCGTACATATTGCCGAACAACCGCAGCGCGAGGGAGACCGGCCGGGCCACCTGCTCGACCAGGTTGAGCAGGATGTTGAACGGCGCCAGCGCCCAGTGATCGAAGGGATGAAACAGGAACTCCCGGGCGTAGCCGCCCGCGCCCTTCATCCTGACGCTGAAGTACTGCACCAGCAGGAACACCGTGATCGCCATGCCGAAGGTGATGTTCGGGTCCGTAGTGGCGACCGACTTGAACTGCTCCAGGCCGATGCCGCGCTCGGCCACCACCGTCGACCAGAAGTCGACCGGAAACAGGTCGATCGCGTTCATGAACAGCACCAGGCAGAAGATGGTGATCGCCAGCGGCGCGATCAGCGGGCTGGACACGTGCATGCTGTCCTTGACGCTGTTGTCGACCATGGTGACGACGCCTTCCGCATATTTGCGAAAGCCGGTGGGCGGCTGGTCGATCGAGCGCTTCGAGAGCCGCACCGCAACCGCAAAGCTGCCCAGGAACAGCAACGCCATCAGCACCGAGCCGATCAGGCTGTCGAGATTGAGCGTCCAGAAGGAATTCTGGCCGAACTGCCAGGTCCAGTTCGTCAGGTGGTGCTGGATGTATTCAGTGACCGATGCCGGTCCCTGCGTAGCCTCTGCAGCCATCTCGTTCTACTTTCCTTCCCAGAAAATGAGCCCTGACTCTCAGCCTGCGCGCTGGCCGACCATCCTCGCCAGCGCCACCCAGTAGGCGACAAAGGTCGCCACGTAACCGGCGAACAGCGGACCCGGCGGCAGGCTGCGACGCTGCAGCACGACGATGAACAACAGCACCGTCACCGCAATCTTCAGCGCCTCGCCGCGATAGAAGCCGCGCGCGATCGCCCGGGCGTCACCGGCGGTGCTGCGCCGGAAGCTGGCCGCCACCTGCATGGTGCTGGCCGCAACCCCGATGCCGCCGCCGGCCAGGGCGGCGAGGCCGGCCGGGGCGCCGACTGTGGCAGCGCAGAGCAACGCGACGACTGCGCTGATCGCCAGCTGGCCGGCCACCAGCAGCAGCGCCTGGTGGCGGGCGAGCGCAAAATCGTAGTTCGTCAGCGGAATTTCCCGGTCACGCGACGCGTGGCCGGGCCCCGTCGCAAAGGCGGCGCATTATAGGGAGGGAGCCCCGTCGCTTCAACGCCGCTGCCGCCGGCCCATGCACTACTGGATGTGAGAGAGAATCCCGTCCAGTTCCTCCAGACTGTTGTAGGCCACGACCAGTTTGCCGCGGCCGGTGGAGGCATGCTGGATCTGCACCTTTGCGCCCAGTTTGTCGGCGAGTTCGCTCTCCAGATGCCTGACGTTGGGATCGCGGCCGCGCCCCTCGGGCGCCTGCGCCGCAGCGTCCGCCCCACGGTCGCCGGCCGGCTGGTTCAGTCGCCGGACCAGGGCCTCGGTTTCCCGTACCGACAGGCCTTTTTTCACCACCAATAGCGCCAGTTCGGTCTGTTTTCGAAGATTTTCGAGCCCAAGTAGCGCGCGGGCGTGGCCCATGTCCAGTTCACGGCGCTCGACCAGCTCGCCGACTTCCGGGGCCAGCTCGATCAGGCGCAGGAGATTGGTCACCGCGGCGCGTGAGCGGCCCACGGAATCGGCAACCTCCTGATGCGTAAGGCCAAATTCGGCGATCAGCCGCTCAAACGCGCGGGCTTCCTCGAGCGGGTTCAGATCCTCGCGCTGGATATTCTCGATCAGCGACATCGCGACCACGGCTTCATCGGGCACCGCGCGGATGATGGCCGGGATGTCCCTGAGCCCCGCCTGCTGGGCCGCGCGCCAGCGCCTCTCGCCCGCGATGATCTCGTAGCGCTGCTCGGCCCCGCGCCCTGAATCGGGGAGCGCACGCACGAGGATCGGCTGGATGACGCCCTGGCGCCGGATGGAATCGGCCAGTTCGCTCAGGGTGTCCTCGCGCATGTCGGCGCGCGGCTGGTAGCGCCCGCGCTGCAACAGCTCCACCGGCAGTCGCACCAGCTGCTCGCCGCTGCCGGCAGGCGCTGCCCCGGTCTCCGCGCCCGCTGCGCCTGCGCCGGCCGGAGCCTGCGGGGCAACCGGTCGCGCCTGTCCCAGCAGGTCAGCCAGTCCGCGGCCCAGCGTCGGTTTCCTCTGCGTCATGGCATGGCACCGGCCTGCACATTGTCCTCCCGCCGCAGCATCTCGCCGGCGAGCGCCAGGTAGGCCAGCGCGCCGCGCGAATCCTTATCGTAGAGCAAGGCGGGGCGCCCGAACGAGGGCGCCTCGGCCAGCCGCACATTGCGCGGCACCACGGTGCGAAAGACCTTCTCGCCAAAATGCTGCAGCAACTGGCTGCCGACTTCAGTGGCGAGATTGTTGCGCGGGTCGTACATGGTGCGCAGGATCCCCTCGATCTCCAGCCCCGGATTGACCGTGGCGCGAATCTGCTCGATCGTCGCCATCAGCGAGGACAGGCCCTCCATGGCGTAGAACTCGCACTGCATGGGCACCAGCACGCTGTCGGCGGCCACGAGCGCGTTCACGGTCAGGATATTGAGTGAGGGCGGGCAGTCGATCAGCACGACCTCGTAGCCATTGCGGATCGGGGCCAGCGCCTCGCGCAGGCGCATTTCCCGCCCGCTGCTCAGTGCCAGCAGGCGCACTTCGGCCGCGGTGAGGTCCTGGTTGGCCGGGAGCAGCGCCATGTCGACTTCCGCCAGGCGCAGCACGGCCTGGGCGGCCGTGCACTCGCCCAGCAGCACCTCGAGCGTGCCGCGCTCGAGGGTGGACTTGTCGATGCCGCAGCCGGTGGTGGCGTTGCCCTGCGGGTCCAGGTCGATCAGCAGGACCTGGCGTCGTGTGGCCGCCAGTGAGGCGGCCAGGTTGACGGCCGTGGTGGTCTTGCCGACGCCGCCTTTCTGGTTGGCCACTGCGATCACGCGTTGCATGGGGCAAGTGTAGGGCAGCTTCGGCGCTTGCGGGTAAACTTGCGCCGATGAAAATGGCGGCGAAGAAGTGGGCCTCCGCCTTCCTGGTCGCCGCGGCCTTTGCGGCGGCGACCTACGCGCTGTGGGGCTGGGCCAACCGCCCGGACACCGAGGCGCCGTGGCCGAAGCGGGTGCAGGGCATGGCCTTCTCGCCGTTCCGCGCCGACCAGGACGGACGCCTGAACGAGTATCCGAGCAGCGCGCAGGTCGACGAGGATCTGCAGCTCCTGGCCGGACGCGTGTACGCGCTGCGCACCTACGGCACCGGCGGCAGCCTCGGGGATGTGCCGCGGCTGGCGGCAAAATACGGCATCAGCGTGGCCGTCGGTGCCTGGCTCGACAAGGACCGGTCCACCGACAAGGCGCAGGTGGACAAGGCGATCGCGCTGGCGCAGGCCTACCGCAACGTCGTGCGGGTGTTCGTCGGCAACGAAGTGATGCTGCGCGGCGACCTGCCGCTCGGGGAATTCACCGCCTACATCGATCGCGTGCGCCAGGCGGTGAGCGTGCCGGTCGGCACGGCCGAGACCTGGGCCACCTGGCTCAAATTTCCGGAGCTCGCGCGCCACTGCGACTTCCTCGCCGTGCACCTGCTGCCGTACTGGGAGGGACTGGACGTCGAAGCGGCCGTGGACGTGGCTTTCCAGGACCTGCAGCGCGTGCAGCGGGCCTACCCGGACAAGCAGGTGATCATCGGCGAGGTGGGCTGGCCCTCGGATGGCCGCACGCGTGGCAATGCGGTGGCCTCGGCCTCCAACGAGGCGCTGTTCCTGCGCCGCTTCCTGGCACGCGCCGATGCGGAGAAGATCCGCTACTACATCATGGAGGCCTTCGACCAGCCGTGGAAGGCGGAGGGCGAAGGCGGAGTCGGTGCCTACTGGGGCGTGTTCGACGTCGACAGGCAGGTGAAGTTCGAGTTCACCGCGCCGATCGTGCGCATTCCCGAGTGGCGTGTGCTGGCCGGCATCTCGGTCACGATCGCCCTGCTTCTGCTCGGCCTGTTCTACGTGCACAGCGGCTCGCTCCGCACCCGCGGGCGCTCCATGCTGGCGGTGGTCGTGTACGCGGCGGCCACCGCGGCAGTGTGGATCATCTACGACTACACGCAGCAGTACCTGACGATCACGACGCTGCTCGTCGGCGCACTGCTGATCCTCGGCATGCTGGGCGTCATCGCGGTCCTGTTCGCCGAAGCCCACGAATGGGCGGAAGCGCACTGGATCCGCACGCACGCGCGCCTGCTGGCGCCGCGCCGCCTGGAACAGGCCGCCCTGCCCAAGGTGTCGGTGCACGTGCCGGCGTACAACGAGCCGCCCGACATGCTGATCGAAACGCTCGATGCGCTGGAGAAGCTCGACTATCCGGATTTCGAAGTGCTCCTGATCGACAACAACACGCGCGATGAAGCGGTGTGGCGCCCGGTCGAGGCGCACTGCGCCCGGCTCGGCCCGCGCTTCCGTTTTTTCCACGTCAGTCCGCTCGCGGGCTTCAAGGCGGGCGCGCTGAACTTTGCGCTGGCGCGGACGGCGCCGGAAGCCGAGGTCATCGCCGTGATCGACAGCGACTATCGGGTCGATCCGGGCTGGCTCCGTGACCTGGTGCCCGGCTTCAAGGATCCGAACATGGCCATCGTGCAGGCGCCGCAGGACTACCGCGACGAGCACGAGAATGCCTTCAAGTCGATGTGCTACGCGGAATACCGCGGCTTCTTCCACATCGGCATGATCACGCGCAACGAGCGCAACGCGATCATCCAGCACGGCACGATGACGCTGGTGCGCTCGCGGCTCCTGGCCGCGCTGGGCGGCTGGGCGGAGTGGTGCATCTGCGAGGATGCGGAACTCGGCCTGCGCGTCTTCGAGGCCGGCTACCAGGCCACCTATCTGCCGCTCAGCTACGGCCGCGGACTGATGCCCGACTCCTTCATCGATTACAAGAAGCAGCGCTTCCGCTGGGCCTACGGCGCGATGCAGATCCTGCGCTACCACGCGCGCGCGCTGCTGCGGCCCGGCAGCAGCACGCTGACCGCGGGCCAGCGCTACCACTTCGTGGCCGGCTGGCTGCCCTGGATCGCCGATGGACTGAACCTGCTGTTCAACGTGGCGGCAATCGGCTGGTCGGTGGCGATGATGCTCAGGCCCACGCGCATCGATCCGCCGCTCCTGATGTTCTCGGTGCTGCCCCTCTCGCTGTTCACCTTCAAGCTGGTGAAGCTCGTGCACCTCTACACCCACCGCGTCGGCGTCGGCCTGCGCCAGACCTTTGCCGCCGCGATCGCCGGCCTGGCGCTCTCGCACACGATCGGGCGCGCGGTGCTCAAGGGGCTGGTCACGCGCGGCGAGCCCTTCTTCCGGACCCCGAAGCGCGCCGGACGGCACGCGCTGCTGCTGGCCCTGGCGGGTGCCTGGGAAGAAGGCGCAATGATGCTGATGCTGTGGGGTGTCGCCTTCGGCCTGTACTCCCTGCCGACGGAATTCACCAGCCCGGATCGCACGATGTGGCTCATCGCCCTGCTGATCCAGTCGATCCCCTACACGGCGGCGGTGCTGGTGTCGCTGGCCAGTGCCCTCAACCTGCCGGCGGCGCTGCTGGAGCGCCGGGTTGCCGAGGCCGTGCCAGCAACGTGACCAGGCACCGCTCGGCCCTGATGCCCGGGATCTGCAGCGGGCGCACGCCCTCGAGCTGCCAGTCGGCGGGCAGCGCGGCGAGTGCGGCGAGTTCCGCGTCGGGGCGCCGACCCTTGTAGGCAATCAGGCGGGTGCCGGCCGTCGCGAGCGGGCGCGCCAGCCGCGCGAGCTCGGGCAGCGGGGCGAGGGCGCGCGCCACGATCGTGTCGAAGGGCGCGTCGGGGGCCAGCGCCTCGGCGCGCGCGTGGAGCGCGCGCACGTTGGTCAGTGCCAGCGCGCGCGCCGCGTGCTCGACGAAGCGGATCTTCTTGGCGGTGCCGTCGATGAGCGTGAATGCCCGGTCCGGGTTCACGATGGCGAGCGGCAGGCCCGGAAATCCCGCGCCGGTGCCGAGATCGGCAATGCTCGCGCCCTGCAGCTCGTCGCTGGCGGCCAGGCTGTCGAGCAGGTGGCCGGCGATCATTGCGTCGCGGCCGGTGATGCGGGTGAGGTTGTAGGCGCGGTTCCACTGCTCGAGCTCATCCAGCAGCCGCAGGAGCTGTCCGGCCTGGGCAGCCCCGATCCTCACCCCAAGCTGTGCGGCATCGCTGACCAGGGCGTTCAGGCTGTTCGCGGACATGGGTTGCCTTGTACGCGATAGGAGGCACAATGCCTACTGTCTCCATTCCTCGGGAACGATGGCAGGGCAATGCTCCGGAACAACTGCGTGGGCGCCGCGGCGCTGTGCCTGGCTGCTAGCCTGCTGGTCGCCGGCCCCGCGGCGGGCGCGGGGCGCGCGGTCCAGGGCAGCGTGCTGTTCGATGGCGTGCCCCCCGGCGATGCGACGATCGCCACCGCGGTGCGCCGCTATGCCGCGGCGGGCGAAGCGCGCCTGCTCGACTGGCTGAGTGATGGCGAGCTGCTGATCGCGGCGCGCACGGACTCGCGTGAGCAGTTGCAGCGCCTGCGCGCCGCGGGCGGCCAGGCTGCGGTCCCCGCGAGCGCCGAAATGCTGGGCACGGCCGGGGAGACCCTGCGCGCGGTGGGCGCGCAGGCCTTCCGCAGCGAGTCCCTGTTCGTGTTGCGCGCTGAGACCGGGGCGGATGGCGCCGCTGGCGCGGCGCTGTACCTGCAGCCTCTCGGCGGCGGTGAAGCGCGCTTGCTGGTGAGCGCCGCGGCGCACCCGGGCAAGCCGGTCTGGGCGCACGATGGCCGCCGGCTCGCCTTCAGTGCGATGCTGCGCGAGGGCCAGAATACCGATCTGTACCTGCTCGATACCGCCGGCGGCAGCGAGCCGCGGCTGTTGGCCGCGGGCACGAGCGCCGCCTGGCAGGTGCTGGACTGGACCCGCGCCGATCGGGCACTGCTGGTGCGCCGTCTGGTCTCGCCGGCGGGCGATGAACTGCTCATGGTGGACGTCGAGACCGGCGCCCTGCGGCGCGTCGACGCCCCGGGAGAGCGCTCCCCGGGCTACGGCCACGTCGGCGAAGCGCAACTGTCGCCGGACGGCCGCGGCATTTACTTCATCACCGATCGGGGCAGCGATTTTGCCCAGCTGCGCTACGTGGATCTCTACGGCGCCGCCAACCAGCTGGTCAGCCTGCCCGTGAACCATGACGTCGAGCACTTCGCCGTCGGCCCCGACGGGCGCTATCTCGCCTACTCCTGGAACGAGGACGGTTACAGCCGCGTCACCGTGATCGATCGCAAGGCGGCGCTCGAGAGCGCACCGGCGGACCTGCCCGCCGGCGTGATCGCGGCGCTGAAGTTCGACCGCGGCGGCACGCGCCTCGCGCTCGAGATCGCGCCCAGCGCCGCGCCGCGCGGCGTCTACGTGTACGAGCCCGCATCGGGGGCGCTGGCGCGCTGGACGCGCTCGGAACTGGGCGCGCTCAGTGCCGCGCAGCTGGTGGCCCCGCAGACGGTGCGCTTCCCGACCCTGGACCGCCCGGCCCGGAGCGCCCGCACGCTCGCCGCGCTCCTGTACCGGCCGCGCAGCGCCGGGCCGCATCCGGTGCTCGTGATGCTGGGCGATGGGCACGCGGGTGCGATGCCACTGGCGCAACTGGATCTGTTCGTGCAGTACTGCGTCACCGAACTGGGATTCGCCGTCGTCGTGCCCGGGTTGCGCGACGGGGAGGCCGGCCTGCTCGACCTGGGCGCATTGCTGGCGTGGCTGGGCGCGCAGCGTGATCTGCAGCGCGAGCACGTGCTGCTGCTCGGGCGGGGCGCCGGCGGCACCCTGGCGCTCACCGCACTGGGGCTCTACGGCGATCGGCTGGCCGCGGCCGTCAGCATCGACGGCACCGCCACGAGCGCGCAGCTCGCGCCGATCCGCGCTCCGGTGCTGCTGGTGCGTGGCCTGCTGGATCCACCCCTCGAGGCCGCGGCCGCCGAGCAGCTGCTGTGGCGGCTGCGCAGCGCCAATGTCAGGACGTGGTTCATCGCGCCGCGAGAATCCGGCGGCAGGATCAGCGGCAGCGCGGACCTGGATGAGGTGCGGCGCGTCATCGCGCAGTTCCTCGTCAGCAACCTCGGCGCCTGAGCTACAGCCAGTTGCGGCGCAGTACGGTCTTCAGCGCCGGGCGCTGCGCGCTGTAGTAGTCGGCCACGGCCTTGATGTCCGCCGCCGACAGCGGCCCGACAAAGGGCGCCATCACCGGGTTCTTGCGATCGCCCTTCTGATACTCGAGCAGCGCGCGCGTCAGGTAGTCGGCATGCTGGCCGCTCAGGGTGGGGTAGTCGCCGGTGATGCCGACGCCATCGCGTCCGTGGCAGGCCGAACACAGCTCCGCGACCTTGGTGGGCACGGCACCGCTGGTCGGCGCACCCGGGGTCAGCGGCGTGCCGGCCAGGTAGGCGGCGACGTCCTCGATGTCCTGGTCGCTGAGCGAACTGGCCTGCGCGTACATGGTGCCGTGCGCGCGTTCCTTGCCGCGGTAGCTCTTGAGGGCGGCGACGAGATATTCGGGATGCTGGCCGACCAGCTTGGGCACGCTGTAGGTCGGATAGACGTTCTTGTAATCATCGATGCCGTGGCAGCCGAGGCAGGTATAGCCGATCTGCTTACCGCGCTGGGCGTCGCCGCCGGCCTGCGCCGCGCCCGCCGCAGTCAGCGCCAGCGCGACCGCCGCCAGCGTGAGTACCGCGATCCGGACCCTGGACATCGACATCCACATCGAGCTCATGATCGGACTCCGCAGTAACCGGGCGCGACCCGCCGTAAAATGGCCGCAAAGTGTACGGATTCACCGCCGGATTTGCCACTGCATGATCGCCCTGATCCAGCGCGTCACGATGGCCCGGGTGCAGGTCGCAGGCCGCACCCAGGGCGAAATCGGCGCGGGTCTGCTGGCCCTGATCGGCGTGGAGCAGCTCGACGGCCCTGCCCAGGCCCAAAGACTCCTGGAGCGCATGCTCGACTATCGCGTCTTCCCCGACGACGCCGGCCGCATGAACCGATCGCTGCGCGACACGGCGGGCGGTTTGCTGCTGGTCCCGCAGTTCCCCCTGGTGGCCGACACCGCCTCGGGCAATCGCCCGGGTTTTTCCCGGGCGGCCGCGCCGGCGCCGGCCCGCGCCCTGTTCGAGCAGCTGCTGGGCGCCGCGCAGGCCGCGCACGCTCCGGTGGCGGCGGGGATCTTCGGCGCCCACATGGAGCTCACGCTGACCAACGACGGACCGGTGACCTTCTGGCTGGCGGTACCCCCGGCCGCGACGGCGCCGGAAGCGTGACGGGCACGCCAATTGGCGTGGCGTGGCTGCGGCCAGGCTGCCAGTTCGCCTATCATCGTGGCTCAGTCAAATCCGGCTTAGGCCTTAGGAGTCCGCCATGGACCTGTTTTCGCCACGCCATCTGCTGATCATCCTGGTGGTCGTACTGCTGGTATTCGGCACCAAGAAACTGCGCACCATTGGTTCGGACCTGGGTGCCGCGGTCCGCGGCTTCAAGAAATCCATGAACGAGGGCGAGCAGGAACAGCAGACCGCACAGAAGCAGTTGCCCGCCGGCGCCAAGGACGCGGAATTCAGCGAGGCTGCACCCGGCGCCAACCCGCCTCACAAGGATGACAAGCCCGTCTGACGTTCCGGACCGGCCAATGCTCGACATCGGATTCTCGAAGATCCTGGTCATCGCCGCCCTGGCGCTGATCGTACTGGGCCCGGACAAGCTCCCGCAGGTCGCGCGCACCATCGGTCGCTGGGCCGGACGCGCACGCGCGATGGCACGGCAATTTCGCGACCAGCTCGAGACCGAAACGGAGAGTCTCAACCTGAACGTGAAGCTCACTCCGACCGCAGCGCCCGAGCCGACCACGGCGACGGCTGCGACTGCTGCGAGCGCGACCACAGCGACAGCCCCGCCGGCCGCGGCGCCCGCCCCGGCTGCGAGTCCTCCACCGGCCGACGCCCGAGCGCATGACCGGGGAGAATGAACCGCTCCTCGAGGGCACCCTGATCTCGCACCTGCTGGAGCTGCGCACGCGCCTGATGCGTGCCTTCCTCGCGGTCATCCTGGTGTTCATTCCCTGCGCGCTGTATTCGAACCAGCTGTTCGAGTGGCTCTCTCATCCCCTGCTGCAGCAGCTCCCGGCCAACAGCATGCTGATTTCGACCAGCATCACCGCGCCCTTCACCGCGCCGCTCAAGCTGGCCTTCTTCGCCGCGCTGGTGGTGGCGATGCCCTACGTGCTCTACGAGCTGTGGGCCTTCATCGCGCCGGGCCTGTACCGGCACGAAAAGAACTTCGCGGTGCCGCTGCTGGTCTCCGCCGTGCTCCTCTTCTACGTCGGCGTGGCCTTCGCCTACTACGCGGTGTTTCCGCTGATCTTCAAGTTCTTCGTGAACACGACGCCGCACGGCGTGCAGATGATGGCCGACATCAGCATGTACATGGAGTTCGTGGTGGTGCTGCTGTTTTCCTTCGGCATCGCCTTCGAGGTGCCGGTCGCGGTGGTGCTGCTGGTGCTGATGGGCATCGTGCCGCTGGAAAAACTGACCCGCAGCCGCGGCTACGTGCTGATCGCGGTGTTCATCATCGCCGCCATCCTCACGCCGCCCGACGCGATCTCGCAGACGGTGATGGCCGTGCCGATGTATCTGCTGTACGAGGGCGGGATCCTGTTTGCGCGCCTGGTGGCGCGGAGCCGCGAAAAACAGCAAAAAGCACAGGGGGATGAGGAATGAGCACATCGACCGCTGCGTCTGAGACCGTGCACACGGAACTGACCTGGCGCGGCCTGGTCCTGGGCATCCTGATCACCGGGGTCTTCACCGCGGCCAATGTGTATTTCGGGCTCAAGGCGGGCCTGACCTTCGCCACCTCGATTCCGGCGGCGGTGATCTCGATGGCAGTGCTGCGCGGCTTCCAGGGCATGACCGTGCAGGAGAACAACATCGTGCAGACGATCGCCTCGGCGGCCGGCACCCTGTCTGCGCTTATTTTCGTGCTGCCCGGCCTGGTGATCGTCGGCTGGTGGACCGGGTTCCCCTACTGGGTGTCGTTCGCGATCTGCGCGCTGGGCGGGACGCTGGGCGTCATGTACTCGATCCCGCTGCGGCGCGCGCTGGTCACGCAGTCCGACCTGCCCTATCCGGAAGGCGTCGCCTGCGCGGAGGTGCTGAAGGTCGGCGGCGGCGAGCACGCCGAGGCGGCGGCGGTCGAGGAAAGCCGCGCCGGCCTGCGCGCCGTGGTCTGGGGTTCGATCGTCTCGGCGGCCTTCGCGCTGGTGGTGGCGACGCGCGTCTTCGCCGGCGACGTGGTGCATTATTTCCGGGTCGGCGGCGCACGCGGCGGCGTGACGGGCTTCGATTTCCTGCTGTCCTTCGCGCTGTTCGCGGTCGGGCACCTGGTGAGACTGTGGGTCGGCGTCGCGATGCTCGTCGGTGCGATGATCGGCTGGGTCTGGGGCGTGCCGCATTATTCCGCCCTGCTCGCCAGCCATGATTCGATCACGCAACTGGCGCAGACGGTGTGGAGCCACCAGGTGCGCTTCGTCGGCGCCGGCACCATCGCCGTCGCGGCGGTGTGGACCCTCGCCAAGCTGGTCAAGCCGGTCATGGCGGGCCTGGCCTCGGCAATGGCGGCCTCGCGCGCGCGCGCCGCCAGCGGTGGCCAGCAGATGCTGCCGCGCGTCGAGCGCGACATTCCGATCGGGCTGGTCGGCCTCATCTCACTGGTCTGCATGGTGCCCATCGGCTTCCTGCTCGCGGATTTCAGCCTCAGCAGCGGGCTCGGCGGGCACATGCTGGCCATGGTGCTTGGCGGACTGATCTACATCACGCTGATGAGCTTCTTCGTTTCCGCGGTCTGCGGCTACATGGCCGGACTGATCGGCTCTTCCAACAGCCCGCTCTCCGGCATCGGCATCCTGGTGGTGATCGGCGCCGCGCTGCTGCTCGTGTTCGGCCTGCGCGCCAGCGTGCCGGTCAGCGGCGAGAAATCGCTGGTGGCCTTCGCGCTGTTCGTCACCGCGATCGTGTTCGCCGTCGCGACCATCGCCAACAACAACCTGCAGGACCTGAAGACCGGTCAGCTCGTCGACGCGACGCCGTGGAAGCAGCAGCTCGCGCTGGTCATCGGCGTCATCGCCGGCGCGGCGATCATTCCGCCGATCCTCGATCTGCTCAACCACGCCTACGGCTTCGCCGGCGCCCCCGGCCCGCATCACGAACACCCGCTCCCGGCGCCACAGGCCGGCCTGATCTCGGCGCTCGCGCAGGGCGTGATCCAGAACAACGTCGACTGGAGCCTGCTCCTCATCGGCGGCCTGATCGGCCTGGGCGTCATCGCCGCCGACGAGTCGCTGCGGCGCTTCACCGGCTCCGCGCACCTGTCGCCGCTCGCGGTGGGCCTGGGGATCTACCTGCCGACGCAGAGCACGCTCATGGTGGTGGTCGGCGCCATCGCCGGCTGGTATTACGACCGGCGCGCCGATCGCGGCCCCCGGCCTGAATCGACCAAGCAGCTGGGCGTGCTGCTCGCCTCGGGGATGATCGTCGGGGAAGGCCTGGTCGGCGTGCTGATCGCCGCCTGCGTGGCCTTTTCCGGCAGGGATTTTCCGCTGGCGCTGGTCGGGGACGCCTTTGCCAGCCAGCCCGCGGTGTGGATCGGCGGCGGGGTCTTCGCGCTGACCGTGTTCCTGCTGTACCGCTGGGTCGCCGGTCTGCGCGGCTAGGGCCTGCTCACGTCCGGGGCGCGGGCGAGCCGCTCCAGGCAGATCTTGAGGCGCTGCAGGGCCTGTCCCCAGCCGTTGCGCAGGCGCAGGTAATAGACTTCCCAGGCTTCCTCCACCGGAAATCCGGAACCCAGGAGCCGCAGCACGGCCGTGTCGCCCTCGGTGTCGAGGATGAAATCATCGACCATCACGGCATCGTTCGGCGGCAATTCGCGCGGCGGCATATAGATGAGGCGCAGGCGGCGTCCCACTTCGAACACGTCGATGTGCGCTTCGCGCTGCAGATCGCGATCGACCTGCACCACGTAGCTGCCGCCGAGCTTTGCATCGATGCGCGCGCCCGGTCCGAACCAGAGCGCCAGCAGCTTGGGGTCGATGAGCCCGCGCCACAGCAGCTGCACCGGCGCGCGCACGTCGATGCGATGGGCGTAGCCGCGGGTGCGATCAGCCACGGGGCCCGCCCGGCGCTGCGCGCTCCGGCCGCAGGGCCCACAGCAGCGGCAGGAGCGACAACAGGATGATCAGCAGCGTCACGAGCCCGAAATGGTCCCGGACCAGGGGCAGGTTGCCGAACAGGAACCCGCCGCACAGGAACAGCGTCACCCAGGCGCAGCCGCCCAGCACGTTGTAGAGCTGGAATTGCGCCACGCTCATGCGGGCGATTCCGGCGCTGAAGGGCATGAAGGTGCGCACGATCGGTACGAAGCGCGACAGCGCGATCGCCAGCGCGCCGTGGCGGCGGAAGAACTCCGCCGCACGCTGCAGGTGCTCGACGCGGAACAGGCGGTGCCGGCCGTTGTACGCGCGCGGGCCGACGGCGCGCCCGATCAGGTAGTTGGTGGTGTTGCCGGCGATCGCCGCGACGCCCAGCAGCAGCAGCAGCCACGGCAACTGCAGCCTGCGGCTGGCGTCGACCGCCGCCAGCGCGCCCGCGCCGAACAGCAGGGAATCTCCGGGCAGGAAGGGCGTGATCACGAGCCCTGTCTCGGCGAATATGACCAGGAACAGGATGGCGTAGAGCCACAGATCGTAGCGCGCGAGCAGCTCGACCAGGTGGCGGTCGAGATGCAGCAGCAGGTCGGAGAGAAACTGCAGGGCCGGCATCAGAAGCGGCGCGCCGAGCGATGCAGTGCCCGGGCACCGGCACCGCCACGCAGCTCCGCCAGTGCCGCGGCCACCTGCGTGTCGCGTCGCGCCAGAGTGGGCGCGCTGTCCGGCGTATCCGGAGCCGCGGGCGCCGCCTCCACGTCGTGCAATTCCACGTCGGGCGTGATGCCGATACCGTTGATCGACGCGCCCGAAGGCGTGAAATAGCGCGAGGTGGTGAGCTTGAGCGCCGCGCCCGTCGACAGCGGCATGATCGTCTGCACCGTCCCCTTGCCGTAGGTCCTGCGGCCCACCAGCGTCGCACGCCCGTTCTGGCTCAGGGCCGCGGCCAGGATCTCGGCCGCCGAGGCGGAGCTGCCGTTGACCAGCACCACGATGGGCACGCCGGCGGCGAGATCGCCCGGCGTCGCCTCCATGCGAAAGCGCGCCTCGCGCAGGCGTCCTTCCGCGCTCACGATCGTGCCCGACTCGAGGAAATCATCGGCGACCGCGGTGGCGGCCTCGAGTACGCCGCCCGGATTGTTGCGCAGGTCGATGATCAGGCCGCGCAGCGGGCCGCGGGCCGCGGCGTCGAGCCGCGGCATCGCCGCGTCCACTTCGCTGGCGGTGCCGTCCGTGAATTCGTTGATACGCAGGTACCCGATGCCGGGCGCGACCAGCTCGGCGGCGATGCTCGGCAGCTCCACCAGCGAGCGCCGCAGCCGGAACTCCAGTGTCGCGGGCACCTGCGCGCGCCGCACCGAAAGGCGTACTTCGCTCCCCGGCTCGCCGCGCAGCTGCGTGGTCGCCGCATCGATGTTCGCCGCGCTGACGGCCAGGTCGTCGATGCGGATGATCAGATCGTCGACCTTGAGGCCGGCGTGCACCGCCGGCGATTCGGGCAGGCAGCGCACGACGCGCACGCCGTCGGCGACGCCGTTGACCTCGACACCGACGCCGGCGTAGGAACCGCTGGTGGCGGTCTGCAGTGCGGCGTAATCGCCGGGTTCCAGGAGCGAGGAATGCTCGTCCAGGGACTCGACCAGGCCGTGCACCGCCTGGCGCATCAGCTGGTGATCATCGACCGGATCGACGTAGCTCTCGCGCACGCGCTGCAGCACTTCGGCGAGCAGCCGCGCGTCCTGCCAGGGCACCGCATCGCCCTGGCCGTAGGGCTCCGACACGGCCGGCACGGGCGCGCTGCCGCGATCGGCGAAAACCCTGCCAGCCACGGACAGGGCGAAACCGGCGATCACTCCCGTACCCAGCGTCAGTAACAGACGAGAATTGGGGCCCATGGGTGCCGGATATTACACCGCCAGGGCCTCTGGCGGCGGCTCCGCCAGATCGTCCTGGGCCGCGTTTTCGTGCAGCGCGGCATAAAAGGGGAGGTGCTCGAGGACCTCATCGATGGGCACGGGCCGGCCGATCGCGAAACCCTGGCCGTAGTCCACGCCCAGCTGTGCGATCCGGTGCCGGATCTCCTCGGTCTCGACATATTCAGCCACCGTGATCAGCGACATCGCGCGCGCCAGCTGCGCGATGGCCTGGATCGTCGATTCCGCCTTGGCGTCCGTGAGCACATCGCGCACGAAGCTGCCGTCGATCTTCAGCATGGATATCGGCAGGGAGCGCAGATAGGCGAGCGAGCTGAGGCCGGTGCCGAAATCATCGAGCGCGATGCCGCAGCCGAGCTTGCGGAGCTGGCGCATCAGCGCCTCGGTGTGCACGAGATTGCCGACCGCCGCGCTCTCGGTCAGCTCGAAGCACAGGGCCGCCGGATCGATGCCGCTCGCGGCGATCTCGGCCGTGAGGAATTCCGTGAAGGCGTTGTCCTTGAGCGATTGGCCGGAACAGTTGATCGTGAATACCACGGCGCCGCCGGCCATGAGCGCGGCGTGCGGCTGGAGCCGTCGCATCGCGGCGGCGACCACCCAGCGGTCGATCTCCGGCATCAGCTGGTAACGCAGCGCCGCGGACATGAAATGATCGGGGCCGACCGTCTGCCCGTCGGTGTCGCGCATGCGCAGCAGGATCTCGAAATGCGGCTGGCGGTGCATTTCACCCAGCGGCAGCAGCAGCTGCGCGTACAGGTGCAGGCGGTTCTCGGTGATCGCGGCGCGCAGGCCGGTGATGACGTTGATGTCGGTGAAGCGCCGGACGATGCTCTCGTCGGCTTCCTGGAACACCTCGACCCGGTTGCGGCCCCGGTCGTTGGCCGCCTTGCAGGCGGTCTCGGCGGCCGCGAAGGCATGCGTGAACTCCTGCGCGCGCGGCTCGACGGCGGCCACGCCCACGCTGATCGACACCGACAGCGTGCCGTCGCCGATGCTGGCGCCCAGCTGCCCGGCGCTCTGGCGCAGGGCCTCGGCGAAGGCCACCGCGTCATCGAGCCCGGCCGGCAGCAGGATCGCGAACCGGTCACTGGAAATGCGCGCCGCCATCGCCCCGGGCGTCAGACGCTGGCGGATCAGCTCGCCCACCTGGGCGATGACCCTGTCGCCGATATGCATGCCGTAGGTGTCGTTGATCACGTGCGTGCGATTGATGTCCACGCCCAGTGCGCTCCACGAGCGCTGCTGGCTGTTCGGCTGCTGCAGGGCATTCTTCACCCGCAGCTCGAAGGCCGGGCGATTGAACAGTCCGGTCAGGGCATCGTAGCTGTTGGCAATCACGGCCGAGACGCGCCGCGCCAGCAGCTCCGCGAGCCGCGCCTGCCGCGGCGTGAATTCCGGCATCGTCAGCGGACGGAACAGCGCCAGCACGCCGATCGCGCGGCCGTCCGGGCGGGCGATCGCGCAGGAGAGGATCCGGTAGACATGCGCCGGGTTTCCGGTCTGGAGCTGCAGCTGGTTGACGATCACCGCTTCGCGGCGCAGCTGCGCGCTCGACATCAGGTGGCGGTGCGCGCGGGCCACGAGGCTGGCCTCGATCGCCTGGTCGGGCAGCTGGCGCACCAGGACCAGGTTCTTCTCCGGCACGATGATCGCCGCCAGACCGCCGCGGATGTGTTCGATCGCAGCGCGCAGCACGGCCTTGAGCTCATCACCCCCGCCGTCTTCGTCCGGCGTGTCGCCGCCGCTGACCTTGAGCAGCATGTCCAGGTCCTGGTCCTGCTCGGCGAGCGAGCCGCTCAAGGTGACGATCTGCTCGCGGCTCTGCAGCTCGCGCGCCAGGATGTCCAGGGCCGGACGCACCATCGAGTGCACGTAGGCCAGGCTCCGCAGGTCGCTCCCGGGGCCGGCGCGACAGCGCAGCAGCACCGCTGCAAAAAGCCGGCCCTGCTCGGCGCCGCCGCTGCGGCGCAGCCAGAAGATATAGAGGGGTTCGCCGTCCGTGAGCAGCACGCCGGGCGAGCCGGGTTCTGCCGCGGCGGCGCGCATCGACTCGGCCACCAGCTTGCCCAGCGCCCCATCGGCCGCCATCTCGTTGGTCCAGAGTACGTCGCCGGCCGTATCGAAAATCGAAACGCCGATCATGCGCGGCAGCAGCGCGCGCAGCAGCTGCGTATAGCTTTCGAGTTCGGGCGCCCCGCGAAAGGTGCCCCTGATTTTGATTTTGTCGGTCATGGACGTGCGTTGCCGGCCGCCAGCTTCAGGCATGAGGCCGCCCGCACGCCTTGATGGGGTTCGCGGTTTAGTTAAAGGGGTTTCGCCGGCCGGCAGGTCTCCGCAGCGCGCAGCCCACCGCGGAGCGCTCCGGCGCCGTGACGCGGGTCTCAGTCGGGGCGGGGCCGGCGGAACCAGGGCCGCGGATCGATCGGTTGGCCGGCGCGGCGGATCTCGAAGTAAAGCTCCGGGCGCGAGCGGCCGCCGCTGTCGCCGGCGGCGGCGATCACCTCGCCGGCGGCGACGGCCTCGCCGGCCGATTTTCGCAACTGATCGTTGTAGCCGTAGAGACTGAGGTCCCCCTCGCCGTGATCGACGATGGCGAGCAGCCCCAGTCCCGGCAGCCAGTCCCCTGCTCGGCGGCCAGCACCAGGCCCTGCCAGTTCACGCCGCTCGCCCGCTGCTGCCCGTAGCTCGCCAGGACCTGCCCGGCCACCGGCCAGTCGAGCTGGCCGCGCAGGCGGCCGAAATTGCCGGCGTTGTCCGGGGCCGGCCCCGGCCGCGCCGCGCGTTGCAGCTCGCGCAGCAGGCGCTCGAGACTGGCCTGCTGGCTGCGCAGGCGCGCCAGGTTGGCGACACGCGAGCGCGCTTCGGTCTGCAGGCTGGCCAGGGCCGTCTGGCGCTGGGCGCGGCCGCTCTCCAGCCGCGCGAGCTGGCTCTGCCTGGCGCCGCGCAGTTCGACCAGGGCCGCTTCCTGCCTGCCCAGCTCCCCATCCAGCGCATCGATGCGTTCCACCTGCTGCGCGATCGAGGCGATCTGGGCGGCGCGTGCGCGGCCGAAATAGCCGTACCAGGTGTAGAGCCGGTCGGCCGCGGCCGGATCGCGCTGGTTGAGCAGCAGCTGCAGGGGCTCGTTGCGGCCGATCAGGTAGGCGGTGCGCAGCTGCGAGGCCAGTCCGGCGCGCTCACGCGACAGTGTGGCGTTCACCGTCGCGCGCTCGGCGCTCAGGGCCGCGCGGCGCGCCGTGTGGGCCGAGGCCTGCGCGAGCACGCCCTCCAGTTCGGCACGCGTCGCGGCCACCGCCACTTCGGCATCGCGCAGATCGTGCGCCAGGCGGTCGCGCTCGATGGCATCGTGCCCGACCTCCCGGCTCACGCGCTCGATGCGATCCTGCAGCGCGCGCAGCTGCTCCTGGGTCTGGCCGGCGCTCGCGGCCCCGGCCGGCGCGCACGCCAGCCCTGAGGCGAGCAGCAGCAGAATCCGGGCAGGGGCGGTAGCCATGCGGAAAAGTCTAACGCAGCGAGGCTATAATGCGCGGCTCCGTTGGCGGCCACCCACCGCTTCCAGACCCCGAGGATTCCGCCTGACCATGCAGCGCCTGCTCGAATACGCCACCCACCATCTGGCCCTCGCGGTGCTCGCCCTGGGCGCCGTCCTGGCGGTGCTGGTCTATGAACTCAGGGAGCGCGCCCGCGCGGTCGGCGCGGTCAGCCCGCAGGATGCCGTGCGCCTCATGAACCAGGGCGCGACGCTCCTGGACCTGCGCAGTGCCGAGGCCTACACCGCCGGGCACATCCGCGGCGCGCGCCATCTCCCGCCCGAACGCCTGGCCGACGGGCTCGATGGCCTGAAGCGCCTCAGGGACCGGACGGTCATCGTCTACTGCGAGCGCGGCGCGTCCGCGGCCGGCGCGATGCGAGCGCTGCAGCAGCAGGGATTCAGCCAGGTCGTCACGCTGCGCGGCGGACTGAGCGGCTGGCGTGCCGAGCACCTGCCCGTGGCCCGCGATTAGGCGCGGCGCTTCCGAGCACATGACGGCAGCGCTGGTCGAAATGTACACCACCTCCTGGTGCCCCTACTGCACGCGCGCGAAACGGCTCCTCGAGCGCAAGGGCGCCGGCTACGAGGAGATCAGCATCGAGGAGCATCCGGAGCGCCGCGCCGAGATGATCCAGCGGAGCGGCCGGCGCACGGTGCCGCAGATCTTCATTGACGGCCGGCACATCGGCGGTTCCGACGAACTGGCCGCGCTCGATGAGGCGGGCGGCCTCGAGCGCCTGCTCTCGCCGGCACGGGCGGCGGCGCAGTAGCCGTTCCCGACAGTCATTCACGGAAAGTTGAACGCAGAGGAAATTTCAGCATGGCAATACAATCAGAGCCCACCCCCGCCGCGGCGGGTACGGCCCCCACCCCGCAACTGGCGCTGCAGGCCGTGTACCTGAAGGACTGTTCCTTCGAGGCGCCGCAGGGACCCCGGGTCACAAACGACTGGAACCCGCAGATCGGCCTCGATCTGAATACCGCGGTCAATCTGATCGAGGGGGACCTGCGCGAGGTGGTGCTGACCGTGACGGTCTCGGCCAAGCACGGTGAGCAGACCGCCTTCCTGGTCGAGGTCAAGCAGGCCGGCGCCTTCCTGATGCAGAACCTGTCGAACGAGGAGTTCCGGCGCGCCGCCGGCGTGATCTGCCCGGGCGTGCTGTTCCCGTACGCGCGCGCGGTCGTCTCGAGCCTGGTGGGCCACGGCGGCTTTCCCCAGCTGCTGCTGCCGCCGGTGAATTTCGAAGCGCTGTTCGCCGCCAATAATCCAGACACCGCCAGCGCCGCGCAGAACTGAAGTGAACGCGGAGCTGCCCTCGCGGATCACGGTGCTCGGCGCCGGGTCCTGGGGCACGGCGCTGGCGATCCAGTGGGCTCGGGCCGGCCACGCCGTGCGCCTGTGGGCCCGCGACGCGCACCTGCGCGCCGACATGGCCCGCGCACGGGTCAATCAGCGCTACCTGCCCCACTCGCCCTTCCCCGACACGCTGCAGGTGCCCTCCGACCTGCCCGCGGCACTGAGCGGCGCCGACGATGTGCTCATCGCGGTGCCGAGCCACGCCTTCCGCGAGGTGCTGAGCACGCTGCGCGCACAGCTCGCCGACGGGCAGCGGCTCTGCTGGGCCACCAAGGGCTTCGAAGTCAATACCGGGCGCCTGCCCTATGAAGTGGCACAGGACGTGCTGGGCACCAGCCGCCTCACCGCGGTGCTCTCCGGCCCCACCTTCGCGGCCGAAGTGGGCGCCGGATTGCCGAGCGCGATGACGATCGCTTCGCGCGATGCGGATTATGCGGCCCTGCTGGCGCACGACATCTCGACGGCCCATTTTCGCGCCTACACCTCCACCGACATCGTCGGTGTCGAGGTGGGCGGCGCCGTCAAGAACGTGCTGGCGATCGGTGCCGGGCTCTCCGACGGCCTGGGCTTCGGCGCCAACTCCCGCATCGCGCTCATCACCCGCGGGCTCCTGGAGATGATGCGGCTGGGCGTCAGCCTGGGCGCGCAACGCGAGACCTTCATGGGACTCGCCGGCCTCGGCGATCTGGTGCTCACCTGCACCGACGACCAGTCGCGCAACCGCCGCTTCGGCCTGCTGCTGGCTCGCGGCCGCGGCGCCGCCGCCGCGCTCGCCGAGATCGGCCAGGTGGTCGAGGGCTACGTGGCCGCGCGCGCGCTGCGGCAGGTGGCGCAGCGCGAGGGCGTTTCGATGCCGATCTGCGAAGGCATACACGGGGTGCTGTATGAGGCCCTGGCAGCCGATGAAGTGGTGCGCGGCCTGATGATGCGGCCGATCAAGGCCGAATTCGACGAGGCGGGCGTCTAGGGGCACCTCAGCGCAGCCGGCGCGGGCCTCAGCCAAAGCCCAGCTGACGCCAGGCCTCGTACACGACCAGCGCCACGGCATTCGAGAGATTCAGGCTGCGGTTGTTCGGGCGCATCGGAATGCCGAGGATGTTTTCCGGCGCCACCCGCGCGAGCGCCGCCGCGGGCAGGCCGCGGGTCTCCGGGCCGAACAGCAGTGCATCGCCGCTGCGGAACTGCGCCTCGCTGTAGGGACGGGCCCCGCCGGTCTCGATCGCGTGGAGCCGCTCGCCGCCCAGCGCCTGCAGGCAGGCCTCGAGTCCGTGATGCACGCTGACGCGCGACAGGTCGGCATAGTCGAGGCCGGCGCGGCGCAATTGCGGCTGTTCCAGGCTGAAGCCGAGCGGCTCGACCAGGTGCAGGTGTGAGCCGGTGTTGGCGCACAGGCGGATGATATTGCCGGTGTTGCCCGGGATTTCCGGCTCCAGAAGAATGACGTTAAACACAGCCGTTATTCAGGCGATAATCGCGCCATGAACCCCTCGCCCGCCCTGTCAGGCACGCCCCACACGCCGCCGGCCGCGTCACTGGCCCTGAGCTTCTGCGGGCTCAGATTCGCCAGCCCGATCGTGCTGCTGTCCGGCTGCGTCGGATTCGGCGAGGAGTACACGCGCGTGGCGGGTTTTTCGAACCGCGACGTGGGCGCGATCGTGCTCAAGGGCACCACCGGCAGCGCGAGGCTCGGCAATCCCCCGCACCGGGTGGCGGAGACGTACGACGGCATGCTCAACGCCATCGGCCTGCAGAACCCGGGCGTCGATGCCGTCGTGCGCTCCATCCTGCCCTCGCTCGATTTCACCGAGACGCGTTTCATCGCCAACGCCTGCGGCTCGACCGTCGAGGAATACGTCGAGGTGACGCGGCGTTTCGAGAATTCGCCGATCGATGCGATCGAGATCAACATCTCCTGCCCCAACGTGAAGGAAGGCGGCGTGCAGTTCGGCAATGTACCGGAGATGTCGGCGCGCGTCGTGGCCGCCTGCCGCGCCGTCACCACCAAGCCGCTGATCACCAAGATGTCGCCCAACCAGACCGACATCCGCGAAAATACCCGCCTGTGCATCGAGGCCGGGACCGATGCCTTCGCCGTGATCAACACCGTGACCGGCATGGCGATCGATGTGCAGACGCGCCGCCCCGTCATCGGCAACGTGCAGGGCGGGCTGTCGGGGCCGGCTATCAAGCCGATCGCGCTGCTCAAGGTGCGCGAAGTCTACGAAGTCGCCGGGCCGCACGGGATTCCGATCATCGGCCAGGGCGGTATCGTCAGCGCGAACGATGCGCTCGAGTTCCTGATCGCTGGCGCCACGGCGATCGGCGTGGGCACGGCGCTGTTCTATGATCCGTTGCTCTGCCCGCGCATCAACGCAGGGATCGCCGATTATCTCGCCGCGAACGGCTACGCGAACGTGGGCCAGCTCGTGGGCACTCTCGAGGAGACGGGCCGATGACCATCAGCGAGGAACTGGAACGTCTGCAGGCCCTGCGCGAGCGCGGCGCGCTGAGTGAGGCCGAATACGCGCAGGCCAAGGCCCGCGTGCTGGGCGGCGCGCCGGCAGGCGCAGCGGGCGCGGCGGGCGCGGCGGGCGCACACAATAACTTTCTGCATCGGCTGAGCCGCTCCATGACCGATCGCGTGATCGGCGGTGTCTGCGGGGGCCTCGGTGCCCACACGGGCTTGCCCTCCTGGGCGTGGCGCGTGATCTTCTGCATCAGCGTGTTCTATTTCGGCATCGGGCTGGTGTTCTACCTGCTGCTGTGGATCTTCATCCCCGCCGGCAGCGCGCCGCCCGCGCCGCCGCCGCCGCCGCCGCCGCCGGTCGGCTGAAGGCATTGGTCACGGCCGACTCGCTCCGGTTCCTGCTGCTGGCGGCGATCTGGGGTTCCTCCTACCTGTTTATGCGCGTGGCCGCGCCCAGCTTTGGGCCGCTCCCGCTGGTGCTGCTGCGGATGGGCGGCGCCGCCGTGGTCTTCCTGCCCTGGCTGCTGCGCGCGCCGGTCCGCCCGCTGCTGCGCGGCCATGCCGGCAGCCTGTTCCTGCTCGGCGCCCTGAACTCCGCGATCCCCTTCAGCCTGCTGGCCTTCTCGATGCTGCGGCTGCAGGCGGGATTCGCCGCCATCCTGGGCACCACGGTGCCGATGTTCGCCGTCGCCATCGACGCGCTCTGGTGGCGTCATCGCCTGGCGGGGCAGCGCCTGTTCGGTCTCGCGCTCGGCATCGGCGGCGTCACCCTCCTGAGCTGGAACCAGCTGGATTTCCGCAGCGGCGGCAACGGCTGGGCGGTGCTCGCCACCCTCGGAGCCTCGGCCTGCTATGCGACTGCCGCCCACCTCGGCAAGCATCGCTTCGCGGGCCAGCCGGTCATGCTGCCGGCGGCGGGCAGCATGATCGCCTCGGCCGTCATGATCCTGCCGGGCGGGATATGGCTGTGGCCCGCGCAATCACCGCCCCTGCAGCACTGGCTCGCCGCGGCGATGCTGGCCATCGTCTGCACGGCGCTGGCCTACCTGCTGTATTACCGGCTGCTGGTGCGTGCCAGCGCGACCGCGCTCACGGCGGTCACCTTCCTGATCCCGGTGTTCGGTGTGCTGTGGGGCGCGCTGTTCCTGCACGAGTCGATCACCCTGAACATCGCCGCCGGCATGGGGGTCACGTTGCTGGGCACGGCCTTCACCACCGGGATCCTGGGCCGGCTGCGTGAGGCCGGCGCGCGGCGGCTCAATCCGGTTCCCCCGCGCCCTCCATCCCCAGCTCCTTGAGCTTGCGCGTCAGCGTGTTGCGGCCCCAGCCCAGCAGGCGCGCGGCTTCCTGGCGATGGCCCCGCGTCACCTTGAGCGCGACGCGCAGCAGCGTGCGTTCAAAGGCCGGCAGGGCCACGTCGAGCAGCGGCTGGCCGGCGGCCACCGCCAGCTGCCGGCCGGCCCAATCCGCCAGCACGGCCGTCCATTCGATGGCCGCCGCGCCGGGCGCGGGGGCGCCGCTCACGGCGGCGGGCAGGTCGACGATGCGGATCTCCTTGCCCGGCGCGAGCGCCGTTGCGCGCCGGCAGAAATTCACGAGCTCGCGCACGTTGCCCGGCCAGTTGTAGCTCTCGAGCCGCTCGCCCGCCTCGGCCGTCAGCGCCTTGGCCTCCACACCGAGCTCGCGCGCGGCGACCTGCAGGTAGTGCCTGAGCAGCTCGGGGATGTCCGCCCGCCGTTCGCGCAGCGGTGGCAGTTCGATGCGGATGACGTTCAGGCGATGGTACAGGTCCACGCGGAACTGTCCGCCGCGCGAGCGCTCCTCCAGATTCTGGTGCGTGGCGGCGAGCACGCGCACGTCCACGCGGATCGGGGTCTGGCCGCCGACCCGGTAGAACTCGCCCTCGGCCAGCACGCGCAGCAGGCGCGTCTGGAGCGGAGGGGACATGTCGCCGATCTCGTCCAGGAACAGCGTGCCGCCGTCAGCCTGTTCGAAGCGCCCGCGCCGCAGGCTGTCGGCGCCCGTGAACGAGCCCTTCTCGTGGCCGAAAAGCTCGGACTCCAGCAACTCGGTCGGGATCGCCGAGGTGTTGAGCGCGATGAAGGGCTTGGCGGCGCGCGGACTGTGTTCGTGCAGGGCACGCGCCACCAGTTCCTTGCCGGTGCCGGATTCGCCGGTGATCAGCACGTTGACGCTCGAGCGCGCCAGGCGGCCGATGGCACGAAACACCTGTTGCATGGCCGGTGCGCGTCCGAGCAGGCTCGGCATGGCCGGCGCTTCAGCGCTGCTGTCCGCGCCCGCGCTCTCGCGCGACTGCGCAGCGCGGCGCACCAGATCGACGGCGTGATCGATGTCGAAGGGCTTCGGTAAATACTCGAAGGCGCCGCTCCCGTAGGCGGACACGGCGGTACCGAGATCGGCGTGCGCCGTCATCACGATGACCGGCAGGTCCGCGTGCGAGGCCTGCACGCGCTGCAGCAGGTCGATGCCCGACTGGCCGGGCATGCGCACGTCGGTGATCAGCACGTCGGGCGCGTCGGCGCGGAGTGCGGCAAGCGCGGATTCCGCGGTATCGAAGGTCCTGGGCAGCATGCCGTCGTTACGCAGGGCCCGTTCCAGCACCCAGCGGATCGAGGCGTCGTCGTCGATCAGCCAGACGCGTAGCGCTTGTCCGTTCATGCGGCATCCTCCAGCGGCAGCAGTATCGAAAACACCGTCCGGCCCACGCGGCTCTCGAACTGGATGATGCCGCCGTGGCGCGCGACCATCTCCTGCGCGACCGACAGGCCGAGGCCGGTGCCCTCGGCCTTGGCGCTCACCAGCGGGAAAAACAGCGTCTGGTGCAGGTCCGGGGGCACGCCGGGACCGTCGTCCTCGATCTGCACGCAGGCCACCAGGCGGTGCCGCGCCGGGCCGATGTTCAGGTGCGAGAGGGCGCGCGTGCGCAGCACCAACCGCCCGCTCCCGGCCAGCGCCTGCAGGGCATTGCGGCCGATGTTCAACAGGGCCTGGATGAGTTCATTGCGATCAAAGCGTCCCTCGGGCACGCTCGGATCGTAGTCGCGCTCGATGCCGAGGCCCGCTGGCGCCTCGCTGCGCAGCAGCTGGTACACATGCTCGCAGATCTCGTGCACGTTGAGCGGCTGCTTGCGCGGCGGCCCGGTGGGCCCGAGCATCGTGTCGACCAGGTCGCGCAGCCGGTCCGCCTCGCTGATGATGACGGTGGTGTATTCCCGCAGCGCTTCCCGGGGCAGCTCGCGCTCCAGCAGCTGGGCGGCGCCGCGCAGGCCGGCGAGCGGATTGCGGATCTCGTGCGCCAGCTGCCGCACCATCAGGCGGCTCCCGTCCGCGCGCGTGAGCAGCTCCGCTTCCCGCGTGATGCGCTGGCGTGCGCGCGCGTCGACCAGCTCGAGCAGCAGCTGGCGTTCGCCGCCGGCACTCTCGATCGGCGTGACCGTGATGTCCACCAGTGCCGGCGGCCGCGCCGCCTGCAGCAGGGATATGGGCGTCAGGGTGAATTCGTGGCCGGCGCAGATCTCGGGCTTGCCCAGCGAGCGTTGGAGCAGTTCGATGAGTGCCTGGGCGTCCGCGAACAGCTCGCCGACCGGATGGTGCTGCGCCTGGCGGAGACTCAGGGCCAGCAGGTCCTGCGCGCCGACGTTGGCGTAGAGCAGGCGCAGCCCGGCATCGAGCACCAACAGTCCGGTGGACAGCGCATCGAGTATTTCGCTGCCATCGAAAGCTGCCGGCGCGGCCGAATTGCCGCCCTCAGCCGGCACGGACGCCCCCGGCGCATCGGCGAAAGGCTAGTGTTTCCGGCCGGGGGCCAGTGCCGAGGGTTGGCGCACGTGAAAACTCACCGGCGCGGACTGGCACAGATCCCGGCCGGTGTTGTCGCGCACGATCGCCACGGCGAAATGCGTGCCGCGATCGATCGGCGCGATCTTGAACTCGCTCTGGTCGGGGCTGGCCGGCTCGATCGGCTGGCCGTCGAAGGACAGCAGCAGCTTGTCGCTGCTGCGCTTCGCCGGCTGCAGCGCCACCGCCACGGTGACGGACTCCACGTCGATCAGCACCTGGTCCGCCGCCGGCTGCACGATGGCGCAGCTGGCGTAGCGAAACTCGCTCGGGCGGGAGCCCTTGGGCTTGCGCTCGGAGACGGCGGCCACGGCGGGCCCCGGTGTCGCGGGCGTCGCGCTGTAGGTCTGCGTCTCGCCGAGCGCGACGATCTCGGCACCGGGATGCGGCTGATCGGAATAATGCAGCCCATCCGCGTCGATCCAGCGATAGGTGGGCGCGGCCGCGGCGCTCGCCGCAACGCACACCAGAGCGATGACTCGGGCAAGGGTACGCACAGGTGGCCAGCATAGTCCCCGGGGGCGGGGAGGTACAAAAGCGGGTGACGGCCCTGTGAGTCCCATCACCCGCCCTGTTCATCGCCGTGCGCTTATGTCAGGAATCAGACGCTGTAATACATATCGAGCTCGCAGGGGTGCGTCGACATGCGGTAGCGCGTGATTTCCTGGTTCTTCAGGCCCATGTAGGCGTCGATGACGTCGTCCGTGAACACGCCGCCGCGCTTGAGGAACTCGCGGTCCTTGTCCAGGTGCTCGAGGGCCATGTCGAGCGAATGGCAGACCTGTGGAATGTGCTTCGCCTCTTCGGGCTCCAGGTCGTACAGATCCTTGTCGGCCGGATCGCCCGGATGCATCTTGTTCTGGATGCCGTCGAGCCCCGCCATCATCATCGCCGCGAAGGCGAAGTAGGGATTCGAAGCCGAATCCGGGAAGCGCACTTCGATGCGGCGGGCCTTCGGGTTCGACACCCAGGGAATGCGGATCGAAGCGCTGCGGTTGCGCGCCGAGTACGCCAGCATGACGGGCGCCTCGAAGCCCGGGACCAGCCGCTTATAGCTGTTGGTGCCCGGATTGGTGAAGGCGTTGATCGCCTTCGCATGCTTGATGATGCCGCCGATGTAGTACAGGGCGGTCTCCGACAGGCCACCGTACTTGTCGCCCGCAAACAGCGCGGTGCCGGCTTTCTGCAGCGACTGGTGCACGTGCATTCCCGAGCCGTTGTCGCCCACGAGGGGTTTGGGCATGAAGGTGGCGGTCTTGCCGTGCAGGTGCGCGACGTTGTGCACGCAGTATTTGAGGATCTGCACTTCGTCGGCCTTGCGGACGAGGCCGCCGGCGCCGACGCCGATCTCGGCCTGGCCTCCGGTCGCCACTTCGTGGTGGTGCACCTCGACCTTCAGGCCCATATCCTCCAGCGCCTTGCACATCGCGGAGCGGATGTCCTGGTAGGCGTCGACCGGCGGCACCGGAAAGTAGCCGCCCTTGATGCCCGGCCGATGGCCCATGTTCCCTTCCGGGTAGACCGTATTGGTGTTCCACGCGCCCGAGATCGAATCGATCGCGTAGCCGCAACCCTGCATGTCGTTGTTCCAGCGCACGCTGTCGAAAATGAAGAATTCGTTCTCGGGCCCGAACAGCGCGCCGTCGGCGATGCCGGTGGACTTGAGATAGGCCTCGGCACGCCGGCCGAGCGAGCGCGGATCGCGCTCGTAGCCCTGCATCGTCGCCGGTTCGATCACGTCGCAACGGAGGATGACGGTGATGTCGGCGAAGAATGGATCGAGCACCGCCGTGCTGGCATCGGGCAGCAGGATCATGTCCGACTCGTTGATGCCCTTCCAGCCGCTGATCGAGGAGCCGTCGAACATCTTGCCTTCGACGAAGAAGTCGGCCGTCACGAAGCCGGCAGGAATCGTGACGTGCTGTTCCTTGCCGCGGGTGTCGGTGAAACGCAGGTCGGCAAATTTCACCTTCTTGTCCTGTACCAGTTTCACTACTTCGGTCGGTGTCATAGCCCCTCCATTGAAGAATCCCTAAGGTGCGCGAAGCCCCGTAACGATGCAGGCCACGTGCCAGCCTTGAACTGCGGTCAGAAAGCGTTTTGAATCAGCGGGTTACCGGGCCGGCCGGGCGCTTCTGGCGCCATCTTGCACCATTATAGGGCTTGGGCCTGAGCGATGCCCTGTTTTCGTGCAAGCGCGCGGGCGGGTCGCCGCCTCACAGCAATGCGCCGGTGCCGCTTCTGTATACTCGCGCGCCAGTTTCCCCTCTCAGCGCGTGGCAGCAAGCGGTCAGAAACAGCGATGAAAACCGCCAGAATCGGCGCCCGGCCGCGCACTTTCCAGGACCTCATCTTCGCCTTGCAGCGCTACTGGTCGGCCGAAGGCTGCGTCGTGCTGCAGCCCTACGACATGGAAGTGGGGGCCGGCACCTTCCACACCGCCACGTTCCTGCGCGCCATCGGTCCGGAGCCCTGGGCCGCCGCCTACGTGCAGCCCTCGCGCCGGCCCACCGACGGCCGCTACGGCGACAACCCCTTCCGGCTGCAGCATTACTACCAGTTCCAGGTGCTGCTCAAGCCCGCGCCGCTCGATGTCCTCGAGCGCTACCTGGCGAGCCTCGCGGCACTGGGCCTCGATCCGCTCGTCAACGACGTGCGCTTCGTGGAAGACAACTGGGAATCGCCCACGCTGGGGGCCTGGGGCCTGGGGTGGGAGGTCTGGCTCAATGGCATGGAAGTCACCCAGTTCACCTACTTCCAGCAGGTCGGAGGGCTCGATTGCCGCCCCGTGAGCGCTGAGATCACCTACGGCCTGGAGCGCCTGGCGATGGCCCTGCAGGGCGTGGAGAGCATCTTCGACATCCTCTGGGCCGACGGTCCGCGCGGGCGTGTCAGCTACGGCGATGTCTTCCACCAGAACGAAGCCGAACAGTCGGCCTATAACTTCGAGCACGCCGACACGAGCGTCCTGTTCCGCCATTTCGACGATCACGAACAGGCCTGCAAGGCTTTGCTGGAAGCGCGCCTGGCGCTGCCGGCGTACGAGCAGGTGCTCAAGGCCTCGCACGTGTTCAATCTGCTCGATGCGCGCCATGCGATCTCGGTCACCGAGCGGCAGCGCTACATCCTGCGCGTGCGCACACTCGCGCGCGGCGTGGCGCAGGCCTATTACGCCAGCCGCGAGGCGCTGGGCTTCCCGCTGCTCGCGGACGGCGCGGCCGCCTCGCGCCGGACGGGCACATGAGCGGCGCGCCCCGGGCGGAACGGCGCGACTTCCTGTTCGAGCTCGGCACCGAGGAACTGCCGCCCAGGGCGCTGCCGGCACTGGAGCGGGCGCTGCGCGAAGGCATCGGGACGCGCCTGGCGCGCGCTGCGCTCGGTCACGGCGCGATCGAATCCTTCGCCACCCCGCGGCGCCTGGCCGTGCTCGTGCGGCGCCTCGTGGCGCAACAACCCGACCAGGAAATCCGCCGCCGCGGGCCGCCGCTCCGGGCCGCCTATGACAGTGCCGGTGAGCCGACGCGTGCCGCGCAGGCCTTCGCCGCGAGCTGCGGCGTCGCGGTGGCCGAACTGGGCCGCGAACGCGACGACAAGGAGGTCGAATACCTGTGGTACGGCGGCCGGCGGACGGGTGCGGACACGCCAACGCTCCTGCCCGGCATCGTGGCCGAGGCGCTCGAGGCGCTGCCGATCCCGAAGCGCATGCGCTGGGGGACGAGCGAGGCGCAGTTCGTGCGCCCGGTGCACTGGCTGGTGATGCTCTACGGCGCCGAGATCGTGCCGGCGACCCTTCTCGATACGATCGCCGGGCGCAGCACCCGCGGCCATCGCTTTCATGCGCCGCGCGAGCTCGCGCTGCGTGCACCGGCGGGCTACGAGGGCACGCTGCTGAAGCGCGGCAGGGTGATTGCCGCCTTCGCCGGCCGGCGCGAGCGGGTGCGCGAGCAGCTGCTCGCCCTCGCGGCGCAGCTGGGCGGTGCGGCCATCATCGATGCGGCCCTGCTCGATGAGGTCACCGCGCTGGTCGAATGGCCGGTGGCGGTCGCCGGGCGCTACGAGGAGCGGTTCCTGGAATTGCCGCGCGAGGTGCTGCTCGCCACGCTCCAGGACCACCAGCGTTACTTCGCCGTGCTGTCCGGGGCCGGCGCGCTGCTCCCCTGCTTCATCACGATCGCCAACATCGAAAGCCGCGACGTCGCCGTGCTGCGCTCCGGCAACGAGCGCGTGGTGCGTGCGCGGCTCGCGGACGCGGCGTTTTTCTGGGAGCAGGACCGGCGCACGCCGCTCACCGCGCGCACCGCGGCACTCGGGCGCGTCAGCTACCAGGCGCAGCTGGGCTCCCTGGGCGACAAGGTCGGACGCCTGGCCGCGCTGGCCGCTGCGCTCGCACCAGCCTGCCGCGCCGCGCCGGAGCGCGTGGCGAGCGCCGCGCGCCTGTGCAAGTGCGACCTGCTCACCAGCATGGTCGGTGAATTCCCGGAACTGCAGGGCGTGATGGGCGCCTACTACGCCGAGGCGGACGGCGAGGAGGCCGAGGTCGCGGCGGCCATCCGCGAGCATTACCTGCCGCGCGGCGCCGGTGACGAGCTGCCGGCCACGCCGAGCGGGATGGCGCTCGCGCTCGCCGACCGGCTGGACACGCTGGCCGGGAGCTTTGCGATCGGACAGAAGCCCTCCGGCACGCGCGACCCCTTCGGCCTGCGCCGGGCCGCGATCGGCCTGCTGCGCCTGGCGCTGGAGCGCCGCGTGGATTTCGATCTGCGCACCCTGTTCGAACAGGCCCTGGCCGCGCAGCCGGTGCCCGGTCTCGAACAGCGCCGCGCCGCGGTGACGGACGAGCTGTACGCCTTCGTGCTCGAGCGCCTGCGCTCTCAGTACCTGGAGGACGCTGAGAGCGGAATCACCACGGAGATCTTCGAGGCCGTGCTGGCCTCTGCGCCGCGCTCGCTCCTCGATGCCGACGCACGCGCGCGCGCGCTGGTGAAATTCCTCGCCCTGCCCGACGCGGCCAGCCTGGCCGCGGCAAACCGGCGCATCGCCAACATCCTGAAGAAGTCCCCCGGCGAGGTGCCGCCATCGACCGACCCGACGCTGCTGCGGCTGGCCCCCGAGCGCGCGCTCCATGCCGCGCTGGCGGAGCGGCGCATCGCCATCGACGTGGCCCTGGGAAGGAACGACTACGCCGCCGCGTTTGCCGAACTGGCGCGCCTGCGCCCGCCGATCGACGCCTTCTTCGATGCCGTGCTGGTCAACGATCCGGACGCCGCGCTGCGCCGCAATCGCCTAGGCCTGCTCGGCGAACTGCGGACGCTGTTCACGCGCAGCGCGGACCTGTCGTTGCTGCCGGGCTAGGGCCGACACGGTGCAGTGGCTGGGCTCGCTGTTCTTCACGCTCTTCCTGTTCGCCTGGACCGGCTTCTACGCCGTGGGCTTCGTGCTGCTGGGATGGCTGCTGCCCTTTCGCGTGCGCTTCGGGCTGGCGCGCGGCTGGGGCGCGGCCCTGCTCGCGGTGCTGCGCTTCAGCTGCCGCCTGGATTACACGGTCGAAGGCCGCGAGCGGCTGCCGCCCGGCAATCACATCGCGCTGATCAAGCACTCCTCGAGCTGGGAAACCTTCGCGCAGGTCGTGCTGGTGCCCCCGCACGTCTGGGTGTACAAGCGCGAGCTCGCGTGGGTGCCAATCCTCGGCTGGGCCCTGGCGTTGATGCGCGCGATCGCGGTCGATCGTCGGGCCGGGGGCAACGCGGTGCGCGGCGTGGTCGAGCAGGGCAAGGCGCGGCTCGCCGAGGGCAAGTGGATCGCGATGTTCCCGGAGGGCACACGCATGCCGCCGGGTGAGACGCGCCGCTACGGCATCAGCGGTGCGCTGCTCGCCGCGGAGACCGGCCGCTTCATCGTGCCGATCGCGCACGACGCCGGCTACTACTGGCCGCGGCGCGGCCTCTACAAGCGGCCTGGAACCATCCGCGTCACGATCGGCCCGCCGATCGCGGCGGCGGGGCGCGATCCGCGCGAAGTCAACGCGGAGGCACAGCGCTGGATCGAGGAGCACAGCCGCCGCTGACGGGCGGTGACCGTGGCTCGCGAGGGCAGGCCGTGGCTCAGGCCGGATCCGCCTGCGCGGCCGGGGACGCCAACGCAGCGGCGGGCACCGGCGCGGCGGCGGAGTGCTTGCCGCTGAACTGCGGCAGCAGGCGGCGTCCGAGCCAGCGTTCCAGGTCATCCATCACGGTGAATCCGGCCGGCACCATCACCAGGGCCAATGCGGTCGAGGTGATCAGCCCGCCGATCACGGCGATCGCCATCTGGCCCTGGAGTGCGGCGTCGCCGGTCACGCCGAGCGCGAGCGGCAGCATGCCGGCGATCATCGCCACCGAAGTCATCACGATCGGACGCGCGCGCTTGTGGCCGGCCTCAAGAAGCGCCGTCAGGCGATCCTTGCCGGCGCGCATTTCCTCGATCGCGAATTCCACCAGCAGGATCGAGTTTTTGGCCACCAAACCCATCAGCATCAGGATGGCCAGCCACGTGCCCAAGGATGCCGGGCTCCCGGTCACGAAGAGGGCGATCACGGTGCCACCGATCGACAACAGCAGGGCGGACAGGATCGTGATCGGCTGGAGGAGCCGTGCGAACAGCAGCACGAGCACCGCGAACACCAGCATGACGCCCGCGACGATCGCCAGCACGAAGCCAGTGAGAAGCTCCTGCATGTACTGCGCCTGGCCGACATCCACGATCTGGACGCCGGTCGGCAGATTCTTGTAGATGGGCAGGTCACGGATCTTCTTCATGGCCGGGCCAAGCTCGGTGTGGTTCAGGTCGGCCTCAAGCGAGAGACGGCGGGTCTGGTTGTAGCGGCGGACCTTGGAAGGACCCTGGCCGAAGCCGATGTCGGCGACCGCCTTGAGCGGCACCGTGGCACCAGCCGCCGTGCGCACCGGCAGGTTCTCGAGGGTCGCAAGATTGCTGCGCGCGGATTCCACCAGGCTCACGCGGATCGGAATCTGCCGGTCGGCGAGCGAGAACTTCGCTTCGTTCTGCGCGATCTCGCCAAGCGTGGCGACGCGCACGGTTTCGCTGATGCTCGCCACCGTGACGCCGAGCTGCGCGGCCAGGTCCAGGCGCGGATGGATCACCAGCTCCGGACGCGCCATGTCGCCGTTGATGCGCGGGTCGCGCAGCTCCTTGAGCGTGCGCATCTGCTCGATCGCGGTGCGCGCGGTCTGCTCGACCAGCTCCGGGTTGCTGCCGACCACGAACAGCGTCAGGTCACGTCCGCCGCCATCCGCCTGGCTCTGGAAGTTGAGCCGCGCGTCGGGAATCACACGCAGTTCCTTGGTGAGCTGCGCCTCGAACTCCTTCTGGCTGAGCTTGCGCTCGGCAGGCGGCACGAGCTGGATGAAGATGTTGCCCGAGCGCACTTCGCCGTCGTCGTCCTCGCCCACCGACTCGACGATGGACTTCACCTCGGGACGGCGGCGCAGGATCTGGTAGGCGGCCGCCGAGACCTGCGAGGTCTGGCTCAGCAGCACGCCGGGCGGCAACTCCACCTTGAGCACCGAGGATGAGCTGTCGCTGTCCGGGAAGAAGGCCTGGGGCACCATGAGCAGTCCCCCGATTGACAGCACGACGTATACGAGGCCGGCCCCGAGCGTCTTCCATCGATTCTTGACCGTCCAGCGCAGTGCCTTCAGGTACCACTCCATGATCGGTCCGTCGGCACCGCGCAGCCCGGCGTGGGGCTTGAGCGTATAGGCCGCCAGCAGCGGGCTGATGAGCCGCGCCACCACCAGCGACAGGAACACCGCCACCGCGACCGTGAAGCCGAACTGGATGAAGAACTGCCCGACCAGCCCGCCCATGAAACTCACGGGCAGGAACACCGCGATGATCGCCATCGAGCAGGCCACCACCGCCAGGCCGATCTCGTCGGCGGCATCCATGGCGGCCTGGTAGCCGCTCTTGCCCATCTTCATGTGACGCGTGATGTTCTCGATCTCGACGATGGCGTCGTCGACCAGCACGCCGGTGATCAGGCACAGCGCCAGCAGGCTCATCTGGTTGAGCGTAAAGCCGAACCACTGCATGAAGGCAAATGTGGGCAGCGCGGCGAGCGGAATCGCCAGCGCCGCGATGCCGGTGGCGCGCCAGTCGCGCAGGAACAGGTACACGATCGCCACCGCGAGCAGCGCGCCCTCGATCAGCGCCTCGATCGAGGCGTGGTACTGCTGCTTGGTGAAATCGACGGTCGTGAAGACCTGTTTGAGATGGATGTTGGGATTCTCGCTGCTGATCTTGGCGAGTTCGCCCTCCACGCGCTTGAGCGTGTCGACGTCCGAGGCGCCCTTGGCTTTCAGCACGCCGAAGGTGGTCGCCGGCCGGCCGTCGAGCCGCGAGATGGAGCGCACCTCGGCGATGCCGTCGCGCACCTCGGCGATGTCGCCGAGCCGCACCACGCGCCCATCGCCGAGCGTGAGGCGCGTGTCGGCGAGGAGCTGCGCCGTGCGGGCGCTGCCGAGCACGCGGATCGACTGCTCGCTGCCGCCCACCTGCGCGCGGCCGCCGGCCGCGTCGACGTTGACCTGCCGCAGCTGGTCATTCACCTCGGCGGCGGTGATGCCGGAAGACTGCATGCGCGCCGGATCGAGATCGACGCGCATCTCGCGGTTCACGCCGCCCGAACGGTTCACCTGCGCCACGCCCGGCACGCCCAGCAGCCGCTTGTTGAGCGTGTCGTCCACGAACCAGGAGAGCTGCTCCTCGGTCATGCCGGTGGTGCTGACCGCGTAGTACACGATCGGACCGCCGTCGATTTCCTCGCGGCCGACCTGCGGTTCCAGGATGCCCGGCGGCAGGTCGGCGCGCACGCGTGCGATGGCGTCGCGCACGTCGGTGGTGGCGCGATCGACCGGCGTGCCGATCTGGAATTCCACGAACACCATCGCCTGGCCTTCGGTGGCGCGCGAGATGATGTTCTTGACGTTGCCGATCTTGGAGACCGACCCCTCCACCTTCTGCAGCACCTGGGTCTCGATTTCCGACGGCGCCGAGCCCGGCACGCCGATGAACACGTGCACGAAGGGCGCGGACACGTCCGGGTTCAGCGTGACCGGCATGCGCACGAAGGCGACGATGCCGAACACCGTCAGCACCGCGAACAGCACCAGCGGGAAGACAGGGTGGGTGATCGCCCAGGCCGATATGCGCCTCACGGCGCGCTCACGAGTGCGTTCGCACTGCCCGTGGGCAGGCCCTGTCCGCCCCCGCCGGCCATTGAGGTGGCTGCGACGCTCACCTGCTCGCCCGCGCGCAGGAAGGCGCCGGCGATGGCGACCACGCGTTCATCGCCGTTGAGCCCGCTGCTGACGACGAGCCCTTCGGAATGGGCGCCGCCGATTTTCACCGCGCGCCGCTCGACGCGATCGCCCGGTCCCACGATCAGCGTGTAGCTGCCCTGTTCATCGCTCAGCACCGCGGTTTGCGGCACGATGACGCCGGCCGCGGCGCCGGTCTGGATATCGGCGCGCGCAAAGGCGCCGGGCCTGAGGTTCTGGTCCGCAGCGGGCAGCGCAATCCGCACCATGCCCTGGCGGCTGACCGGATCGATGGTGGCGCCGACCTGCCAGACCTTGCCCGTGAAGGGTGCGGCGACGCCATCCAGGCGCACCTGCGCGCTCTGGCCCACCTTGAGGCGCGGCATGTCCTGCTCGGCCACCTGGCCGCGCATCTCGATTTCCCCGCGGTTCGCGAGGTGGAACAGTACGGTGGCGCCGGAGGTGGCGATCTGGCCCACCTCGGCGGTGCGTGTGAGCACGATGCCATCGCTCGGGGCCACCACGGTGGTGCGCTGCCAGACGGTCTGCGCCTGGGAGAGCTGGGCCTCGGCCAGCTTGACCTTGGCCTGGGCGGTGAGCGCGCCGGTGCGGCGCCGCTCGAATTCTTCCACCGAGAAGGAGTCGCGCGCGCCCTCGGCGCGCGCGTATTCGGCCTGCGCGGTGGCGGCATCCGCCCTCAGTTCGTCGAGCGAGGCCTCGGCGCCGGTGACCTGCGACTGGGCCGTCAGCGGGTTCAGTCGCGCGAGCACCTGGCCGCGGTGCACGCGATCGCCCGGTTCGACCAGCACCGCCGCGACGCGGCCGCCCTCGCCCTCGACGCCGATGGGCATGTCATTCTGGGCGCTGATCTGGCCGGTGAGGGACACCGTCGACATCACGCTGCCCTGCTTCGGGGTTATGACAGTGACGAGCGGCGGGACGTTGGCGTCCTTGCCGTCGGTCTTGGCCGGACCGCGCGAGCTGGCGTACAGCCATCCCCCGACAAGCAGGGCCAGGAGTACGCCGCCGCCAATGAGCCGGCGCCGGGTGAACCAGGAGGGCGCAGCATCCGGTGTTGTTGTCATGCTCTGGGACTCCGCTGGGCACGGGCGGCGCGCGACCCTGGCCACCACTAGATTACTTAGACTCAGGAACCGGGCCGTAGGTTTCAACCGGATGCGCCCGCCCGCCCGGGGAACGCATTCTACCCCCTGGGCCGGACCGGGGCCCGCCGGCCCCCAACCCCAGGCTCAGGCGGCGGCGCGTTCGATGCAGCGCTCGCCTTGGTTGCGCGGCGCATTGACGTAGGTGCTGACGGGGTAATACTCGAATTCGCCCAGTGCCGCGGCCACATGCTCGGCCAGCCGCGCCGCGTGGCTGGAGCTCCAGTCCGAGAGCCAGTCCTCCCAGGCCCCGCTCGCGAGCACCACGGGCATGCGGTGGTGGAGCGGCGCGAGCGCCGCCGAGGCGGCACGGGTCAGGATCGCGAAACTGAGCCGCGCCTCGCCCTGGGGGTCTTTCCAATCCGACCACAGGCCCGCCAGGCTGCACCCGGCCATCCCCGCGGCATGGATGAAATGCGGGACCTTGCCCGCTTCGGCCGTGTGCCATTCGTACCAGCCCATGGCCGGCACCAGGCAGCGCGCATGCCGCACCGCACCGCGCCACATCGGCTTGGCCGCGGCGTCTTCGCTGCGCGCGTTGATGGTCGCGGTGGGCAGGGTGGGCTGGGACCACCAGCCCGGAATCAGGCCCCAGCGCATGGGCAGGGCCTCGCCCGGGCGGATCACGGGCAGGAGCATCGAGGGTGCGGCGTTGTACACGCGCTCGAAGGGATTGCGGACGCTGATGTGGTACTCGCGCTCGATCGCCGCCTGCTCGCGCGAAACATAGCGCCCGCACATGAGCGCCTCAGCCCAGCGGGGAGACGCCGATCAGCTTCAGGTGCGCCCAGTTCATGAACATCCAGTACAGGACCAGCCCGAGGACGATCGCGATCAGATCATTCCACCGCGATGGCTTCGCGCCCGGCACGGTCCGCGCGGGGCGGCGCTTGAACGAGATCCGATCGGTCACCGCCCAGACGAGCAGGCCGCCGAACAGCAGCACGTCCGCGGCGTTGCCGTTGGACAGCAGGTGCGCGAAGGCCCAGAGCTTGACCGCCGCGAGCAGCGGGTGCTTCGCCGCCTTCTGGATCCGCCCGGGCAGATAGGCCGCGATCAGGAGCGGAAACACGGGCAGCATCAGCACCCGCGTGAGGCTGCGCAGCCCGGCCGCGGGGACGTACCAGACGATCGGGGCGGCCCGCGCGAGCGCAAAGCCGTGGATGATCAGCAGCAGTCCGGCCAGCGACAGCAGCGAATACAGGCCGCGCCAGAGCTGCGCGCCCAGGCGCAGCGCCATCCGGTCGCGCCAGTGGGGTGCGACGATCGCAACGGAGTGCACGCCGAGGAACAGTAGCAGGCCGATGATCAGTGATTGCATGGGTAGGACCGCGAATCTGGCGCCGCGCCGCGGCTGAGTCTATTGTCGCGCCTCCGCAATCGCAATTTCCCCGGGGAGCCACCATGACGCTGCGCTGTGCCTCCGCTCTTCTGGCCCTGCTCCTCGGCCTGCCGGCCGCCGCCGCGGACCGCCTCGAGGCGCTCGCCGGCCAGGTGCGGGCCACCGAAGCCGCCTTCGCCGCGACCCTGGCCGCGCGGGATCTCGAGGCCTTCACCCGCTTCCTCGCGCCCGACGCGGTGTTTGTCGACGATCCGGTGCAGCGCGGGCCCGGGGCCATCGTGGCCGCCTGGCGCGGATACTTCGAGGGCGCAAAGGCGCCCTTCTCCTGGGCGCCGGAAACCGTCGCAGTGCTCGAATCAGGCCGGCTGGCCTTGAGCAGCGGGCCGGTCCTGGCGCCGGACGGACGGCGCGTCGGCACTTTTAATTCGGTGTGGCGGCGCGAGCACGACGGCCATTGGCGCATCGTGCTCGATCACGGCTGTCCGGCCTGCCGCTGCCCGCCGTCGGCCAGTCCTGGTGCGGGTGCGGGTGCGGGTGCGCGCCCCGGTCCGGGCCCGGGCCCTGCCGGCGGCGCCAGCTGAACGCTCAGCTCGAGATCGCGAGCCGCTCGGATTCGTAGACGCGGCGGGTCAGGGCGAACACGGCGAGCGTCGCGAGCAGCGTGACCGCGGCGCTTAAGGAAAGCGCGATCGCCGCAACCGGCTCGGCGCGCAGCAGGCGCATGATCGCCAGCTGCTGGCCGAGCAGGGGCACGGCGTACATCCACAGCTGCGCCTTGACCGGCAGCACGCTCAGCACGATGGAGGGAATCAGCGGCACCAGCTGCGCGAGGCCCAGGTAGGTCTGCGCTTCGCGCACCGTGCGCGCGAAGGCCGCGATCAGGATCTGCGCGATGCAGATCAGCAGCACCAGCGGCACCAGCATCGGCAGCGCCACGGCGAAAAAGTGCGGCCCGAGCGCCAGGCTCAGGCCCAGTTCCTCCGTGGGCATGAAATGCCCCACCAGCAGGAAGGCCAGCAGTCCCAGCGTCAGGCTGGCGAGGCTGAACGCCGAAGTGGCGAGCAGCTTGCCGAGCAGGATCCGGTCGCGCGGCACAGGATTGATGAGCAGCGGCTCGAGCGACTGGCGTTCACGCTCGCCCGCCGTGGAATCGATCGCCAGCCAGATGCCGCCGATGAAGATGGTCAGCACCAGCATGTAGGGCAGCATGGCGAACAGCAGCGCGCCGCGTGCCTGCGGCGTCGCGGTATCCCGCGAGGCGACGATCAGCGGCGTGGCGATCGCGGGCGAGAGGCCCCGCGCCAGCAGGCGCAGGGCGCCATGGCGCCGGCTGTAGGACTCCAGCATCCCGCGCAGGCGCTCCACGTCCCCGTGGGCTTCACGGCGGGAGGAATCGTAGATGAGCTCGACCTGCGCGGGCTGGCCCGCGCGCCAGTCCGCGCCGTAGTCCGCCGCCACGCGCAGCGCCAGGTCGATCCGCTGCTCGCGCACCGCGAGCTCCGCATCGGCGACCGCCGGCTTCTGTTCCAGGCCCATCTGCCGGAGCGCGGCGATCAGCTCGGGCGCACGTTCGCCGTGGATGACCACGACCGGCAGGGGCTGCTCGGCCTTCTCCAGCTCGCGCCCGACGACCAGGCGCATCAGCACCAGGAACAGCAGCGGACCCAGGAGCGGCCCGAGCAGCAGGCTGTTGAGCAGCACGCGCCGGTCGCGCAGGCTCTCGCGGCATTCCTTGACGAAGACCGTCAGCGCCGGGCTCACGGCGCACCGCCCGCCGCAGCGCTGCCAGGTGCGGCCGCCGCGATGATCCGCATGAAGGCTTCTTCGAGATTTGATTCGGCCGCCACGGCGCGCAGTTCATCGGGCGTCCCCTCGGCCACCACCCGGCCGTGCGCGATGATCACGATGCGGTCGCACAGCGCCGCCACTTCCTGCATCAGGTGCGTGGACAGCAGCACGCAGCGGCCCTCGGCGCGCAGCCGGCGCAGGAACTCGCGCAGGCTCCGCGTCGCCATGACGTCGAGCCCGTTCGTCGGCTCATCGAGCACCACGTTGCGCGGCTCGTGCACCAGCGCCCGCGCGATCGCGGTCTTGACCCGCTCGCCCTGCGAATAGCCCTCGGTGCGGCGCGCGGCGAGATCGGCCATCCCGAGCGTGTCGATCAGGGCGTCGGTGCGCGCGCGGGCCGTCGCGGCGTCCAGTCCCTGCAGCGCGGCGTAATACTCGATGTTCTCGCGCGCCGTCAGTCGCTTGTACAGGCCGCGGGAATCCGGCAGCACGCCCAGCAGGCGCCGCACCGCCAGCGGCTCCTGCTCCGCGCTGAGGCCATCGACGCGGATCGTGCCTGCATCCGGACGCATGAGGGTGTAGAGCATGCGCAGCGTGGTGGTCTTGCCGGCGCCGTTGGGGCCGAGGAGTCCGGTGATCTCGCCGTCGCGCGCCACGAAGGAGACGCCGTCGACCGCACGCACGGCGCCGAAGGATTTGCGCAGCTCGTGCAGCTCGATCACGGCCGGGCCCCGCTCACGGGTTGGGCCCGTTGGCGTCGACGAAGGCGGGCGTCTGGCCCAGTTCATCGAGGCAGTGTGCGTCCAGTCCGCCTGCATCGAGGGTGCGGATGAATTCTCCCAGCAGGCGCGGCATGCAGCCCACCGTCAGCAGACCGTGGCCCTGCCCGGCTACCTTCAGGACCCGCCCGTTCAGCAGCGTGCGCGCGATGGCCTCCGCGTAGCGCGGCGGCGTCACCGGATCGTGCTCTCCGGCGAGCAGCAGCACCGGCACAGGGCCTGTCAGCGGTGCCGCGAATTCCGCCGGCCGCGTCGCGTGCGGCCAGGACGGGCACACAGCCAGGAGCCACTCAATGAGCGAGTTGCCGAGCACCGTGCCGGCATCCGCCGGGTTCGGGCGCAGGCGATCGACATCCTCGGCGCAGGTGACGGACAGCGCCATGCCGCCGTTGAGGTGGTCCGCGACATCGCCGACCACGACCTGGGTCTGCCCGAGCAGCGGGGCGTAGCGACCCGCGTCGGCCTCGGCGAGCACGTAGGGCAGGAGCGCCGCGGTGTAGGGACTGTAGGCGTAGAAGCGCAACAGCTGCGCCAGGCCATCGGCGTCGATGGTCTTCTGCCGCATCTGAAAGGTGTAGGGATCGCGCATTTCCAGGCGCTGCGGCTGCGCGCGCAGGCGCGATTGCACCCGCTGCAGCGTCTGGTAGGGATCCCCGTAGCGCTCGGCGCAGCTGCGCTCCGCGCGGCAGCGCGCGAACAGCCGGCGCAGCGCATCCTCGAGATTGCGCGCGTGCTCGCTGCCGAGCGCCAGGTCGTTGGGTACCGCGCTGTCCAGCACGAGGGCGCGCACGGCCTGCGGGTAGGTCTTCGCGTACTGCTGCGCGACACGCGTGCCGTAGGACACCCCGAGCAGATCGAAGCGCGGCCCGCCCAGCGCGCGCCGCACCGCTTCGAGGTCCGCCACGGCGTCGCTGGTCGTGTAGTACCGGGGTGCCGCGTGCGCGGCCAGGCCGGCCGCGCAGGCCTGCACGCGCTGTGCGGCGCGCTCCCCGCCCGGCGGCGCCCCCGCTTCATCGGTATCGCAGTTCAGGGCATTCGAGCCGCCGGTGCCGCGCTGGTCGACCAGCAGCACTCCACGCCGCTGGCGCAGGTTTCCGAAGGCGCCGCCGATCGCCGGATAGTCATCCGTCGCGGCGCCACCGGGCCCGCCATCGAGAAACACGATCAGGTCCGCTTCGGGCTGGGCGGCCTCCGCGCGCACCACGGCCAGCCTGAGGCGGATGTGGCGGCCGGCCGGCTGCGCGCGGTTCTCCGGCACGTCGAGCCCCGAACAATAGGCACGCAGGGTCGGCGCACCCTCGCCCGGCTTGCCGATGTCGCAGGGCGTCAGCCTCAAGGCGCCCAGCTGCAGGGAGTCGGCCTCCACGGACGTCACGGCCGCCGCGTCCGGCCCCTTCGGGCCGCCGGCCGGCCGGTGCCGGAACGACCAGCCGATCGCCACGGCCAGCAGCAGCAGGATCAGCGCGCGTCGCAGCCGCGGCGTCACGGTGGCCTCGCCTGGGCCTGCCGGCGATGCGCCCGGCGCAGTTGCCGCGCGAGGTACCACACGATCACGAGGTTGAGCGCCGTGGCGCCGAGCACGGCCAGGGGATTGTGGCGCCCAAACACGAGTTGCCACAGTTCGAAGGGAATGAGCGAGGCGGTGGCCGTGACGGTAAGCCATTCCGCCCACGTCTTGCGCAGCCACAGGCCGATCCCTTCGGTGAGCAGCACGGCGGTGTACAGCCCGGTGACCACGAGGATGCCGCCGATGCGCGCCTGGCCGAGCGAACTCACCCACTCCAGCGCCCGCTGCAGCAGGCGGCGCTCGAAAGGATCGGTCAGCGTGACCAGCCAGTCCTGCAGATGCTCGACCAGCTGCGGGTTGAGCAGCCGGTACAGGCCGTAGGTCGTGGCCATCAGCAGCAGGGCCTTGCCGAGCTTGAGCAGGCCGATCAGCCGCAGCCCGTCGATGTGCCGGGCCGTGTCGGCGTGGTCACTCATCCCGGCGCGCCCGCGGGCCCCGGCCGCCAGCGCCTGCCGAGCAGCAGGCCCGCAGCGATCAGGAACAGCATGGAACCATAGGCCAGGGCACCGTAAATCGTGAGTCCGGGGATGGCCCACAATAGCAGCAGGTCATTGCCGCCGGGAACCCGCGCGGCCCCGAATCCCATGATCGCCCCGCCGGCCAGACAGCGCAGCGAGCGCGCGGGGGTCGGCCACTGCAGCCGGAACCGCCCCGCGAGCCAGGCGCCCGACCAGGCTCCCGCGAACAGCAGCAGCGCGGCCAGGTTCATGGTCCAGTACGCCCGGGCAAAATGGCCCTGCGCGAGCGAATCGAGCACCGTGCCGTAGCTCCAGCCCGGATGGCGCGCATACACCAGCCCGGCGAGCAGGCCCGCCGCCACGGCCAGCCAGCGCTCCCGGCGGCCGGCCCCGCTGCCGGCGCCACCGCGGCCACGGGACAGGATGAACGCGATGACCAGGCCGAAACCGGTGGCGCCGGCGATCCAGGCCGGGCCCATCGAGATCCGCAGATTCGCGGCCGCCGGCAGCGCCAGACCAGTGGCCGCGGTGCCGAGGAGCTCGCCGCCCGCCAAGCCGGCGAGCGTCAGCAGGAAGTTCAGGTTCCCCGAGCCCAGGTACAGGACGCTGCCGAGATAGCAGCCCCCGTTGACGAGCGCACCCAGGCCGAGCAGGAGTCCACCCGCGATGGCGCCGGCCAGGGCGGCCATCTCCCCGGGGAGCAGCACCTGCCCCGGGACCAGCCCGGCCAGCAGCAGCAGCGTGACGCCCGCGCCGCTAGCCGCGAGCAGCAGGCGCAGCAGCCCGTCGATTTCCCGCGCATCGATCAGCTGCTGCAGGGCGGCGACCGCGCACAGGCTGACACGCGCGAGCGCCAGGCCCAGTGCGAAGGTGAGCAGCAGGAGCAGCAGGTCGATCGCCATCGCGAGAGTGGCCCTGTCTACCGTGCCGGAGTGCCGGAGAAGGCTACTTCGGGCGGCCGGAAAAACCGGCCGCCTCGCGCAGGGCATCGGCGTCGAGCAGCTTGCCATCGAGCACGACCAGACGGGTCTGGCGCAGGTCCTCGATGCGCGTGGACGGGTCGCCCGCGACGAGGGCCAGGTCGGCGGCCTTGCCGACTTTGATCGAGCCGGTGTGCCGGTCCACGCCGAGCAGCCGGGCCGGCACGATCGTCGCCGCGGCCAGCGCCTCGGCGGGCGTGAAGCCGGCCTGGAGGTAGAGTTCGAGTTCACGGACGATCTCGATCCCGGAGCCGTCGGTGCCGGCGACGATCGGGATCCCCGCCTTGTGCATGCGGCCCAGCAGCTGCACCAGTTTCGCGAAACTCGCCCGGTAATCGGCGCGCGTCAGGTCCTTGGGCACCGCGAGACCGCCGCTCCTGAAACCACGCTCGGTCACCGGCGGGAGCGTGCCGGCGAAGGGCGCATAGGCGGGTGACAGATCGCCGTTGTCGGGCACCAGGACGCTTTCCTCCACGACCATCGTCGGATCGCTGTAGATGTGCTTCCTGGCCATCGTCCCGATAATGAGCTTCATCGCCGGCCCGTCGAGATCCACGTCCTTGCCGTATCTGGCCGGCCCTTCTATACGCGCGAGTCCATTCGAGACCGCGATCACGCTGTCGGGCATGGCCTGCATGATGACCCAGTTGATGTGGGTGATTTCGTCATAGCCGTCGTCGATGGCTTCCATCGGCCGGATCCCGACAGGAATGTGGCCGTGCACGTGCAGGCCGAGCTTGTGCGCTTCGGCGACGCTGGCCGGCAGCCAGGCGGCATTGAAGGTGCCGTAGAACTTGACCCCAGTGAAGCCGTTGGCCTTGGCTTTGTCGACCAGGGCGATCGCTTCGGCCTGGCTGGTCGCGACATTGGCCACCTGCGCCGTGTAGGGCCCCTTCCCGTCGATCAGCGAAGAGGGGTACACGTGCGGGAACAGCAGCTGGCCCGCGGCTGCCCGGGTGCGCCGGTCGATCGTCTGCGCGTCGTTGTTGCCCGGATCGCGCACGGACGTGACGCCCAGGGACAGCTCCTGCGGACCGGTGTAATCATCGCCCACGTGCATATGGCAGTCCCACAGGCCGGGGACCAGCGTCATGCCCTGTCCATCGATCCGCTGCGCGCCGGCGGGCACCTTCACCTTAGCCGCCGGCCCGGCCGCCGCGATCAGTCCCTGGTCGATGACGACCGTCCGGTCGGACAGGAAACGCAGCCGGTCCGCATCGAATATCCGCACATGGACGAAGGCCACGGGCCCGACCGGAACCTTCGGCAGGGACTTGGCGAAGGCCGCGGTCCGGACCGCCAGCGCTGCGATCTGCGCCTGCTCCATTTTCTGTTGCTCGCCCGCGTAGGCTTCAGGCAGCCAGGCGATACCCACGGTGAGGCCGAAGAACCGGTCCGCTTCGTCTGTCCAGACCGGTACCGGGGAATTGTTGATGCCCGAAATCGACCACAGCCGCACGCTCTTGCGCTCCCCGCCCGCGCCGACCACTTCCAGGCTCGTCAGCAGCTCGGCGTGCGCCTTGCCGCCGGGAAGCAGCGCGAGCGTACGCCCGGGACTGGCCAGCAGGCAGTCGAGGAACCAGGCGAAGGTGTCGATCGGTCCACCCTGCGAGGCGTAGAACGCACCTCCCGAATAGGCGGCACTGCCCGAATCCACCGGGCTTTGCCACTTCGCGACGCCACCGTCGATGCTGAAGCGCTCGGCGGCATCGCCCGACGGAGTTGAACCGCGGATCGTCAGCGCCAGGGGCAAGCCATCGGCCCCGGGCGTTCCGCTGTAATCCACCTCGAAGACCTGGCCGCGCAGATTCATGCTCTCGCGGCCCATGCGCGTGCCGTCGGCGCTCACCCAGCTCCACGAATCCCCGTGCTTACCGCCGGTCGACTCGATGATGTAGTGACGCGCGCCCGCCGGCGGCTGGGCGAGCTCGGCAACGGGCACCTGCGCCGCGGACAGCGCCGGCAGCAGGGCGAGCAGGCAGCCCAGAACGAGTCGACTGTGCATGACTGACCCCCGGCAGATGCCCGCGCCCGCGGCGGCGCGCCGTCAAATTGTGACGCATAGCGTGACGCCCGTCACTGCCTGCGCTGGCCGGGCGCAGAGCTTGGGCCGATGACGCCTGCGTCACAGTCCGGCGCCGCGGCAGGCGTCATATTCCGCTCTGCTCGCCGGATTCCAGATTTCGGATCATGAAGATACGCACCAAAGTCGTCGCGCTGCTCTCGGCGGTGTTCTTCGTGCTCGCCCTCGTCGAGTGGGGCGTCGGGCGGGCGCTGCTGTTGCCGCGCTTCCAGTCCATCGAACTCGACAACGCGCGCACCGCCATGACGCGCATCGATTACGGCGTCCACCAGACCCTGAGCGAACTGCAGGTCGACGCCACGGACTGGGGCAACTGGACCGATGCCTACAGGTTCATGCTCGATCACAACGCGCAGTTCCAGCCGGGCAATCTCAGCGAATCCGCGATGAAACAGCTGCGCCTGACGACGCTGGCGTTCGTCGACGTGAACGGCGGGATCGTCATGTCAAGATCGATCGACCCTGTCTCGGGCAAGCTGCTGCTCCAGGATCCGTTCGCGCATGGCGCCCTGCCGCGGAACTTTCCCTGGCGCGAGCGGTTGCGCGACGGCCGCGGGGACAGCGGATTCATCCCGACCGATCGCGGCGTGCTGTTCGCCGCGGTCGCCCCGATCCTCGACGGCTTCGGACATGGGCCTTCGCGCGGGCTGGTGCTGATGGGCCGGCTGCTGAGCGAGGCGGAGATCGCCGCGATCGGCGCGCGGGCCCAGACCAGCGTCGCGCTGGTGGCGGCGCGCGGCGGCACCGGCCCGGCCCGCTCCCTGCCGAAACTCAGCGACCCGGGGGCCTCCGGCGAATCGGTAGCGATGAACGACACCACGACCCAGGTCTTCCGCGCCTTCGCCGATATCTACGGCAAGCCGATCCTGACGCTGCGCGTCGACGTCCCGCGCACGATCACGCAGAACGCCAGGGCCACGGTGGCCACGGCGATGGCCTTCACGGTCGGCGCCGCCGTGGCGGTGCTGCTGATCCTGCTGGCACTTCTCGACCGCACGGTACTCACGCCCCTGGCGCGCGTCACGCGGCACGCGGTGGCGATTGGCGCCGGTGATGATCTGACACCGCGCCTCAATCTGGACCGGCCGGACGAGATCGGAGCGCTGGCGGCCGAAATCGATCGCATGGTGGCACAGGTCGCCGAATCGCGGCGGCAACTGGTCGATCACAGCTTCGAGTCCGGGCGGGCCGAGTCCTCCCGCGGCGTGCTGCACAATATCGGCAACGCCATGACCCCGCTCGGCGTGCGGCTGGCCAAGCTGCGGGAACGCCTGCAGCTGGCGCCGACCCACGATGTTGAGCGCGCACTGGCGGAACGGCAGGGGGCCGGCAGCGACGCGCAGCGGCAGGCTGATCTCGATGAGTTCCTGCGCCTCGCCGGCGGCGAACTGGCGGAGGTGGTCAGGGGGGCGGCCGACGATGTCGAGGTCGTCGCGCGCCAGGCCGCGCTCGTACAGCACGCCCTGAGCGAGCAGCTGCATTCCTCGCGCGCTCCGACAGTCACCGAGGCAGCGACGCTGCCCGCGATCATCAACCAGAGCCTCGAGATCGTGCCGGACAGCTGCCGCGATCTGGCCCGCGTCGAGCTGGATCCGTCCGTGCACGACGTGGGTCCGATCCACGTGGCGCGCACCGTGCTGCGGCTCGTGCTGCAGAACCTGATCATCAACGCGGCCGAGGCCATCCGCGCCGCCGGCCGGGAGTGGGGCGTGGTGCGTTTTTCGGCCGTACTCGTCGCCGAGGCCGGCCAGTCCAGGCTCCAGCTCGATTGCGCGGACAGCGGCATCGGCATCGCCGCCGAGAATCTCGAGCGCGTCTTCGAACGGGGTTACTCGACCAAGCGCGACTCGGGCAATCTGGGCATCGGACTGCACTGGTGCGCCACGACGATCCATGCACTGGGTGGGCGCATCTGGGCGAGCAGCGCCGGCCCCGGGAGCGGGGCCACCATGCACCTGGTGATTCCGGTGCCGGCGGCCGCCACGGCCTTCAACACGGCAGCCGCCTGAGGTACTCCGGTGTCAGTAGCCAACAGTGCCCCGATTCGAGTGCTCGTCGTCGACGACGAAGCAGAGGTCCGCGAGGCTTATCGCCAGATCTTTGCCGGACCGGCCGAAGGCGCGCAGTCCGCGGCACGCAAGAGTCTGGGGGCGAGGCTCTTCGGGCGCGGGGAGGCCAGGCCGCCGGCCCGGCCGGCGAACCATGCCGTGAATTTCGAGCCGGACTTCTGTGACGGGGCCGAGGCGGCCGTCGCCGCGGTGCGCGCCTCGCTCACGGCCAGGCAGCCCTACGCCGTGGTCTTCATGGACATGCGCATGCCGCCCGGCCCGGATGGCGTGTGGGCCGCGGCCCAGATTCGCGAGCTCGACCCGGCCATCGAGATCGCGGTGTGCACGGCCTACTCGGACGTCGATCCCTGTGACATCGGCGGGCGCGTACCCCCCGAGGACAAGCTGTCCTACCTGCAAAAGCCCTTTCATCCGCACGAGGTGCGGCAGATGTGCATCGCACTGGCGAGCAAATGGCGCGCGGAGCGGAACATCACGCGCCTGGCGTACTTTGACTCGCTCACGGGCCTGCCCAACCGGGACCAGATACACGGCCGCCTGCGCTCGGCCCTCGCGACCGCGCAGCAGCACGGCACGATGCTGGCGGTGATGTACCTCGACCTCGACAATTTCAAGCGCATCAACGACACGCTCGGACACGCGGTCGGCGATGAAGTCCTGAAGACCACGGCCGAGCGGCTGCGCGGCGCCCTGCGCCGCGGCGGCGATAGCGCCGATGGCGTCGATGGCGCGACGGGGGACCGCCCGGGCGATCTCGGCCGGCTGGGCGGCGATGAGTTCATGGTGGTGGTGCCGGACATCGTGAACTCGGCCGCTGCCGCCGCAGTGGCCGAGCGCCTCATCGCGACCCTGCAGGTACCGATGCAGCTCTCGAACCACACGGTCGTGATCACGCCCAGCATCGGCATCGCGGTCTCGCCGACCGACGGACACGATGCCGAATCGCTCCTGCGCCACAGCGACCTGGCGATGTACTTCGCCAAACGCCGCTGGCCCGGTTCCCATGCCTTCTTCGACGCCTCGATGAACGAGGGCATGCTGCAGCGCTACACCATCGAGAGCAAGTTGCGGGGTGCGCTGGAGCGCGGCGAGCTCACGCTCCATTACCAGCCGCAGATCGACATCATGACCGGCTTCGTTTCGGGGATGGAAGCGCTGCTGCGCTGGACCAATGACGAGCTCGGCGTGGTGCCACCGAAGGATTTCATTCCGGTCGCCGAGGACACCGGCCTGATCATACCGATTGGCGAATGGGTGCTGCGCACCGCCTGCACCCAGGCGCGGAAATGGCACGACGAGGGCCTGGCCGTGAAGCGCATCGCCGTCAATATCGCGGCCCAGCAGTTCGCCATGCCCAGTTTCGTCGCGCTCGTGACGGCCATCCTGGCGGAGACCGGCCTCGATCCGAAGATGCTGGATCTCGAGATCACGGAATCGATGGTGCTGAACGATGAAGGGCGGGCGGAGCAGGTGCTCGCCGGCCTGCACGCCATCGGGGTGACGGTGGCGATCGATGATTTCGGCACCGGCTATTCGAATTTCCAGCGGCTCCAGTCCCTGGCCATCGACCGGTTGAAGATCGACCGTTCCTTCGTCCGCGATCTGGGCGATGGCACGGACGACAGCGCCATCGCGGCGGCAATCATCGCGATGGCCAAGTCCCTCAAGGTCGGCGTCGTCGCCGAGGGCGTCGAATCCTTCGCGCAGCTGCGCTTCCTGCAGGAGCACCATTGCGCCCAGGCGCAGGGATTCCTGCTCAGCCGGCCGCTGCCGGCGAGCGAAGCGCGCCTGCTGCTGCAGCGGGCGAACGAGCCGACCGACGCCAGCCGCACCCAGCGCATTCGCCGCCTGGTTGAGTGAGCCCCCGGCCGGTACACTCCTGCGGGTGGACCGCCCGCCGCTGCCGCCCTTCACACTGGAAACCGCGACGCAGAAGGTGCGGATCGCGGAGGACGCCTGGAACACGCGCGACCCCGCCCGCGTTGCCCTCGCCTACACTCTCGACAGCCGCTGGCGCAATCGCGCCGAATTCCTCCAGGGCCGCGCGGCCATCGAGGCCTTTCTCCGGCGCAAATGGGATCGTGAGCTCGACTACCGTCTGATCAAGGAAATCTGGGGCTGCCGCGAGAGCCGCATCGCCGTGCGCTTCGCCTATGAATGGCACGACGACAGCGGGCACTGGTTCCGCAGCTACGGCAACGAGAACTGGGAATTCGACGCCCACGGCCTGATGCGGATTCGCCACGCCAGCATCAACGATGCCCCGATCGAGGAGTCCGCGCGGCGCTATCACTGGCCGCTGGGGCGCCGGCCCGACGATCACCCCTCGCTGAGCAAACTGGGATTCTGACCGGGCTTCAGGGCGGGAAGCCCGCTCCCCGCGGGTGACGCAGCGCCCCGGCCAGGCGCCGGCCCACGAGCGGGCACGGGGTGCGCCTCAGACGTCGAGGTTGGCCACCGACAGCGCGTTCTTCTCGATGAACTCGCGGCGCGGTTCGACCTGGTCCCCCATCAGCGTGGTGAAGATCTCGTCAGCGGCGACCGCATCGTCGATGCGCACCTGCGTGAGCCGGCGCGTCTCGGGGTTGATCGTCGTGTCCCAGAGCTGCTCGGGATTCATTTCGCCGAGGCCCTTGTAGCGCTGGATCGCCTGTCCCTTGCGCGCCTGCTCGAACAGCCAGCGCATCGCTTCCTTGAAGGAGCCGACTTCGACTCGCTCCTCGCCGCGCGCCACCACCGCCCCCTCGCCGATGAATCCGGCCAGCGTACTGCCCAGTTCGGCGATGCGCCGGTACTCGGCGGAGTCGAAGAATTCGCGCGTGAGCAGCTTGTCGGTGATCGAGCCGTGCTGGGTGCGATGCACGATGATACGGGCCGTGTGCCCATCGGTGGCCGCGCGCACCTCGGCACGGAAACTGCGCTCCGAATCCGCCGTGGCGTTCAGGCTCTTCACCAGCCCGGAACACCAGCCCGAAAGGAAGCCTGGGCGATCAAAATTCTCGAGCGTCACTTCAGGCTGGTAGATCAGCGCGTCCAGCAGCCGCTCGTCATAGCGGCGCGCCCAGCGCTTGATGATTGCCTGGACTTCCATGTAGCGGCGGGCGAGCAGTTCGAGCGCCGAACCGCTGAGCGGCGCTGCGACCGCGCTCACCTGGAGTGAGGCGGCATCCAGGGCGCTGGACAGCAGCAGCGCGTTGAGCTCGTTCTCGTCCTTGACGTAGGTCTCCGTCTTGCCGCGCTTCACTTTGTAGAGCGGCGGCTGGGCGATGTAGATGTGGCCGCGCTCGATGAGCAGCGGGATCTGGCGGTAAAAGAAGGTCAGGAGCAGCGTGCGGATGTGGCTGCCGTCGACGTCCGCGTCCGTATTGTGACAGCACACACCGCCCATGCCGGCAATAAAGTTTTCATCCCCTTCTACGGAAAAGTCGTAGACATAGCCGTTGCTGGGCGTCACTTCCTCGATGGAGCGAATCGGCAGACCCATCAAATCGCCATCGAGGAGTTCGAAGCGCCTGCTAGTGCCCATCTTGGTATCGGCCAGTCGCGCACGCAGGCGATCAGCGCCGGCATGGTCGCGCCATATGGGCTCGAGGCGCACCAGGTCCTCTGCCGCGGTCACGATTGTCGTCCAGTAGGGCAATTTTGTCTGGCAGGGCTGGCCGCGAATCTGGCGCACGACGCCGTCCGGTTGCATTTCACTCTGCGTCGCCACGACGCCGAAGGAGCTCAACAAGTAAACGAGACCACTGGCGATTTCATAGGACGTGGTGGTAAAGGAGATCCGGCCCTCGACGGCGGTGCCATCGCCCAAGAGGTAACCACGCAGGAACTCCAGTCGCATAGATGCGGGGGCATTGAAGACGATGTCCGGAATGCGCTTGCTGGCCGAATCAACGCCATCGAAGCCAAAGACCTGTTGCCAGGCGAGCGCGGCAATGCGATGGACGAGCTTGACTTCCCCGGCCCGGCCTGGAGTCTGGTAGTAGCTGGGCGCGAGACCGAAAAGCCTACGCAGCCGCTCGGTCATTTCGCCGGCAAAACGCTGGTTGCCCTTTCCAATAGTGAGGCGGACGCCATTGCGGCTTGAACAGGAACCTTGGGCCAGGTAGAAGCCCAGCAGGCCGAACAGGGACTCGTCGACCGCAAGAAAGCGAGGCACGCCCTTCTCGGCGTAGTGCTCCGGGGTCAGCTCGAGATCCTCGCGCTCTGCAAACCACTGGATATCAGCGGCATTCAGCGAGGCCAGCGAAACACAGTTCTTGACCTCATTACGGCCGGACCCGCGATATTGCGATGCCCAGATGTGCTCCAAACGGCTCGAGCCCACCTTCACTCTGGGCATGACGGCCGCGAAATCTGCGCCGACTGCGGCGACGTAGGATTCGAAGTGTTCGACGGTCGGCCGCCGCTCGCCCTTCTCCCATCCATAGAAGGTAATGGGTTGCGCGATACCGATTGCAGCGCAAAGCGCCTTGTTCGTGATACCGCTCGCGCGCCGCTGATCCGCCAGCCCACGCGCGATCTCGAGTGGAATCTCAACGCGGGGCGAGTTCATTTGCGAGTCGGCGGCATGCCTTTCCCGCACCCGGTGGCGATACCAGTCTTCAACGGCAGGTCCGCGCACCCAGATCTGCTGCGCAGCGGTTGGTTCCGACCAGAGGCGCTGCAGTAAATCTATGCGGGCAGGTGCGTTCTCGGGCAGGCGCAGCGTCTTCGGCGCAACCAACTGATCGGTGAGCTGCAGCTGATCGCCCCGCTTCAGCTTTATGGTGCCCCGCTCGTTGACAAAAACGCTGTGGCTGGCCGTCACGCGCACGCTGCGGCCATAGGCGGTACGTATTCGAAACAGCTTGTCTTGCAGCGGATGACGAATGGCGGCCTTGATAGGCCGAAAGCGCGTCCGTTGATCCTCGAGGCCAAAGCAGAGCACCTCACCCAGCTTGGCATCGTGCAGCTTTTCGCTGTGCCCATCCGACACAACAGCTCCGGACGCCTCGTGCGCAGCCAGGGCCTGATCGATGAACTGCCCGATGCGGACCATGCGCACGCCGAGCCCGGCCTCACGCACGAAGACGTGATCATCGCCATCGACGCTCATGATGATCACGCGGTGATAGCGCAATTTGGAGATATCAAACTCGTCGCGGCCGATGCCGCAGCCCAGCGCCGTGATCAGCGTGCCGACTTCCGCCGAGGAAATCATCTTGTCGAAGCGCGCGCGCTCGACGTTGAGGATCTTGCCCTTGAGCGGCAGGATCGCCTGCGTGCGCCGATCGCGGCCCTGCTTGGCGGAGCCGCCGGCTGAATCACCCTCGACGATGAAGATTTCCGACAGCGCGGGATCCTTCTCCTGGCAGTCGGCGAGCTTGCCCGGCAGGCCCGCGATATCGAGCGCGCCCTTGCGCCGTGTCATCTCGCGCGCCTTGCGCGCCGCTTCGCGGGCGCGCGCCGCGTCGATGATCTTGGCGACGATCGCCTTGGCCTGGCTGGGCTGCTCGAGCAGGAATTCGCTCAGCTTGGTGGCGACGGCGGTCTCGACCACGCCCTTGACTTCCGAGGACACCAGCTTGTCCTTCGTCTGCGAGGAGAATTTCGGATCCGGCATCTTCACCGAGAGGATCGCGGTGAGTCCTTCGCGGGCGTCATCGCCGCTCGTAGGGACTTTCTCCTTTTTGGCGGCCGTTTCCTTTTCGATGTAGTCATTCAGCGTGCGCGTGAGCGCGGCGCGGAAGCCGGACAGATGCGTGCCGCCATCCTTCTGCGGAATATTGTTGGTGTAGCAGTACATGCTCTCCTGGTAGGAGTCATTCCACTGCAGCGCGACTTCCACGCTGACCGGCCCCTCCTGGGTGCGGAACCAGAACACGCTCTCGTGCACCGGCGTGCGGCCGCGGTTCAGATGCTTGACGAAAGCCTGCAGGCCACCGGCGTGCTGGAACACGTCACGCTTGTCCTCGCGCTCATCGTTGAGCTCGATGCACACACCGGAGTTGAGGAAGGACAGTTCGCGCAGGCGCTTGGCCAGCGTCTCGTAGACAAACTGGATGTTGGTGAAGACCTTGCCGCTGGGCCGGAAGCGGATGACGGTGCCCCGTTCCGTGGTCGGGCCGACATCCGCCAGCGGAGCGACCGGCTCGCCGAGGTGGTATTCCTGGCGGTGCATGCGCCCTTCGCGGCAGATCGTCAGCAGCAGGGTGTCCGACAGCGCGTTGACGACCGAGACGCCCACGCCGTGCAGGCCGCCCGAAACCTTGTAGGAACTGTCGTCGAACTTACCGCCGGCGTGCAGGACCGTCATGATCACTTCGGCGGCCGAACGCCCCTCTTCGGGGTGGATGTCCACCGGTATGCCCCGGCCGTTGTCCGTGACGGTCACGGATTCGTCGGCGTGGATGGTGACCGTTATCCGGTCGCAATGACCCGCCAGCGACTCGTCGATGGCGTTGTCCACGACCTCAAAAACCATGTGGTGCAGGCCGCTGCCATCATCGGTATCACCGATGTACATTCCGGGCCTTTTCCGCACTGCATCAAGACCCTTTAAGACCTTGATTTTACTGGAATCATAGACGTCAAGCTGGGTCATGCATGGGCCCTTGTTAACATACTCATATTATAGCTTGGTAACGCGGCCATGTTCCACGTGAAACACCTGCTCCGGCGCACCAAAGCGCACCTCTTCCGGATGGAGCGCGGTGACGATGAGTTGGCCCTTCATCTTGCGGATTTCCCCCAGCATGACCTCGGTGTGCGGGCGGTCGAGTTCGGCCGCCGGATCGTCGAGCAACAGGGTCGGCGGCCTCCGGCCGCCACTCCCGGCCAGGCGTGCCATGGCCAGCGCGAGCGCGGCGCCGAGGAGTTTCTGCTGGCCGCGCGAGAGCACTTCACGCGCGGGCCGTCCTTCGATCCGCAGCAAGACGTCGAAGCGATGGGCACCGCTGCAGGTGGTCTTGCGCTCCAGATCGCGCGGCCGGTGGGTGGCCAGGATCTCGAGCAGACTGCGTTCCTGGCCCCAGCCCCGGTAAAAGCCCAGCGTCACCGGCTCGCCCAGCAGCGCTGTGAGGGTCTCGCGCCAGTAGGGCTCCAGCAGGGACAGGGTGCGGCTCCGCGATTCGGCCAGCCGCTCGCCAAGCCGCGCCAGTTCCGGCTCCCAGGCGGAAGGGTCCGCAGCCTGCTTCAGCGCGGCGTTGCGTTGCCTGAGCGTCCTGGAATAGTCCATCCAGGTTCCCCCGAAACTTGGTTCCACGTGGAACACTCCCCAGTCCAGCCAGCGGCGGCGGTAGGCCGGGCCCTCCTCCACCAAGCGATGGATACCGGGATCGAGTACCTGGACGGGGAAGGCCTCCGACAGCTCGGCCAGCGAGCGGACCTCGCGTCCGGCGAGCCGGACGTTCAGGCCCCCGATTCGGGCAAAGCTGAGGCCCAGCACCGGGAAACTGGGGTCGTCCGTGCGGCCGATGACGGACAGGCCCGGCGCATCGTGGGCGATCAACTGTTCGGTATGCCGCGTGCGGAAGGAGCGGCCACGCCCCAGCAGGTATACGGCCTCGAGCACCGAGGTCTTGCCGGAGCCGTTCGGGCCCGTCAGCAGGTTGACGTGCGGGTGGAGCTCGAGCTGGACTTGCCTGAGGCAGCGCAGGCGCTCGACCTCGAGTGCCAGCAGGCTCATTGGGGCGCCTTACAGGCGCATGGGCATGACGACGAATTTCACCGAGCTGTCGCCAGGCGCGCGGATGAGGCAACTGGAGTTCGAGTCGGTCAGGGCGACCTCCACCGTGTCGACGTCCACGGCCGCCAGGGCCTCCAGCAGGTAAGTGACATTGAAGCCGATTTCCATCTCATCGCCCGTATAGGCCACCTCCACCTGGTCTTCAGCCTCCTCCTGCTCCGGGTTGTGTGCCTGGATCGTGAGCTGATTGGCGCCGAACGTGAGGCGAACTCCGCGATACTTCTCATTGGAGAGGATGGACGTGCGCTGCAACGCCTGGCGCAGTGCATCGCGGCCGGCGCTCATGGTAAAGGGCGGCTTGGTCGGGATGACCCGTCCATATTCGGGGAACTTGCCATCGATAAGCTTCGAAGTGAAGCGAATGTCGCCGATCTGGGCGCGAACGTGATTGGTGCCGATGCTGAGCTCTATGTCCCCGTCCCCACCCAGGATGCGCTGCAGCTCCAGGATGCCCTTGCGAGGAACGATGACCTGCTGGCTGCCATCCATCGCCTCGGGCAGATCGGTTTCAGCGAGAGAGAGCCGATGGCCGTCGGTCGCGACCGCCCGCAGCTTCTTGCCGGAGCTCTCGAGCAGCGTGCCGTTGAGGTAATAGCGCACGTCCTGCTGCGCCATGGCGAAATGCGTCTTCTCGATCAGCCGGCGGAACTGCTCCCGGCTCACGCGGATGGCCTGGCGCGCGTGGATCTCCTCCACCACCGGAAATTCACTCGCCGGCAGAGTCGAGAGGGTGAAGCGGCTCCGGCCCGCCTTCACCACCACGCGCTCGGCCTCGCGCACCAGCGAAACGTTCGCCTTCTCCGGCAGCGCGCGCACGATCTCCAGCAATTTCCGGCCCGGCACTGTGATGTCGCCGGCCTGTTGCACGGTGACGCTGGCGCTCGCGACGAGTTCCACTTCCAGATCCGTGCCGGTGACCGTGAGTTTGTCGCCGCGCGCGATCAGCAGCACGTTCGCCAGCACCGGCATGGTCTGCCGCCGCTCGACGACTCCCATCACGCTTTGCAGGGGTCCGAGCAGACTCTCACGCAACGCCGAGACTTTCATAGTTATGAGTTCTTCTTGAGATTTAAGACAGTAATGATTATTAGGCCTGTGAAGATTGGGGACAACCGCTTTCGGCAGCGCTCCGCCGGGAAAATCGCCGCGCCAGGCGTCAGCCTCCTCCGGCCAACCACGCCGCCTGACTGTGTGCGTGCTGTGGGTAAAGCTATCCCCAATCTTGCCCACAGCTTCTCAGCGCTCAACCCGCCAGGGTTCTCAACAGGATTGAAAAATCCTCCTGGATGCGCGGCTCGCTGTCCCGCAGCTCCCGGATCCGCTTGCAGGCGTGCATCACCGTGGTGTGATCGCGGCCGCCGAAGGCATCGCCGATCTCCGGCAGGCTGTGCGTCGTGAGTTCCTTCGCCAGCGCCATGGCCACCTGCCGCGGGCGAGCGACCGAGCGGCTGCGGCGCTTGGAGAGCAGATCGGCGATCCGCACCTTGTAGTATTCGGCCACCGTCTTCTGGATATTATCGACGGTGATCAGGCGCGCCTGCAGCGTGAGCAGGTCCTTGAGCGCCTCGCGGGCAAATTCCAGCGTGATGGGCCGGCCGAGGAAACGCGCGTTGGCGATCACGCGCCGCAGCGCGCCCTCGAGCTCGCGCACGTTCGAGCGGATGCATTTCGCTATGAAAAAGGCCACTTCCTCGGGTAATTCGACGCCGACGAGCTGCGCCTTGCCGAGCAGGATCGCCACGCAGGTCTCCAGGTCCGGCGGCTCGATGGCCACCGTGAGGCCCCAGCCGAAACGGGATTTCAAGCGCTCTTCGAGGCCGTCGACTTCCTTCGGATAGCGGTCACAGGTGAGGATCACCTGATGCTGGCCCTCGATCAGCGCGTTGAAGGTGTGGAAGAATTCCTCCTGCGAACGATCCTTGCCGGCGAAGAACTGGATGTCGTCGATCAGCAGCGCGTGCAGTGAGCGGTAGGTGTTCTTGAAGTCGTTGATGGTGTTGTGCTGGAGCGAGCGCACCATGTCGCTGACGAAGCGCTCGGAGTGCACGTAGGCGATCTTCGCCTCCGGCTTGCGCTCGCGGATCAGATGGCCGATCGCATGCATGAGGTGGGTCTTGCCCAGGCCCACCCCGCCGTAGATGAACAACGGGTTGTAGGCTGAGCCCGGATTTTCCGCCACCTGCTGAGCGGCCGCCTTGGCGAAGTGGTTGCTCTTGCCCTCGATGAAACTGCCGAAGGTGAAGTTGGCGTTCAGCGGCACGCCGGCAAATGCAGTGCTGCGCGTGGCCGCGGCGGGCGCGAGTGCGCTGGCTTCCGGCGGCGCGCCGGCGCTCGCCGGCACTTCGCGCGAACCGATCTCGATCGTCACGGGCAAGCCGCCGTCCGCGCGCAGGATCGCCTCGATGCGCGTCAGCAGATTCGTGCGCACCCAATCGACGACGAAGCGATTGGGTGCGAGCAGGCGCAGCCGGTCGCCGCTCTCGACGGCCTGGAGGGGCCGGACCCAGGTGTTGAATTGCTGTTCCGGCAGCTCGCTTTCGAGCGCACCGACACAGCGGGACCACGTTGCGCTCAAGCGTCTCGCCGCCTTGAAGTCTGCTGTCGATGGAGGAAAAGGGGTCGAAGTCTATACCCATCGGCGGCCGCCCCGGAAGCGTTCGCGTATTGACATGCCGCGGCCCCGAACGTACCCTGCCCGCCCATTTTTCGTGGAATTTCCGGACCTTGTTCAGCCATGAAACGCACCTACCAGCCCAGCAAGGTCCGCCGCGCCCGCACGCATGGGTTTCGCGCCCGGATGGCCACGAAGAACGGTCGTAAAGTGCTCGCGCGGCGACGCGCCAAGGGCCGCAAGCGGCTGATCCCCTAGAGATTTTGTGATCGCCGGCGCATCCAGCAGCGGGCCGGATCGCCCCTCCTTGAAGTTTGAGCGCGCTCGGCGGTTGCGCCGCCCGGCGGAATTCCAGGCCGCCTACCGTCAGGGCCGCCGCTTCGGGAACGAGCTGCTGTCGGCCACGGTCCGCCCCAATGACCAGCCGGCGGCGCGGCTCGGCCTGTCGATTGCGGCGCGCACCGTGGGCAATGCGGTGAGCCGCAATCGCCTGCGACGGCAGATTCGGGAAAGTTTCCGCCTGCAGCAGCGCAGCTTGCCGCCGGTGGACATCGTGATCGGTGCGCGCGCGGCGGCGCGCGGTGCGGCGGCCGGGGCGCTGCGCGAGAGCCTGCAGCTCCTGTGGAAGCAGATCGTGGAAGAATGGGCAAAACGATAATTCAGCAGCTGATCCGGCTCTACCAGCGCGCCTTGAGCCCGCTGCTGGGGCCGCGCTGCCGCTACTATCCGAGTTGCTCGCAGTACGCGCTCGAGGCGCTCGAAGAGCACGGCCTGCTGCGCGGGCTCTGGCTCGCACTGCGGCGCATCGGCCGCTGCCATCCGCTGCATCCCGGCGGCTTCGATCCGGTGCCACCGCGTTCGGGCTCCCAGGCGGGTCATGTTCCCCAAATTTAGTCTGCGCATGGTCCTGTGGGCGACGCTGGCGATGGCGTTGCTGATGAACTACGTCACCTGGCTGCACGATTACCCGCCGGCTTCGCCGGAAGCGGCCGCGACGACGCCGGGCAATGCCGGCCCGGGCGCCGCTCCTGCACTCGGCGGTTCGGTGCCCGTGCTGTCTGCGGCACCGGCCAGTCCAGCCAGCCCAGGCGGTGCGGCCAGCGCGACGGCGCCGGCGGCCTCGCCTGCACTGCCCGGAAACGCGGCGGCGGCGCCCATCGCTCCGCTGGTGCATGTGGTCACGGATGTCCTGGATGTGGGCATCAGCGTCGCCGGCGCCGAGCTGACGCGCGCCGACCTGCTGGCCTATCCGCTCGTCAAGGGCGGGCCCGAACGGGTGCGGCTGCTTAACCGCGACGGTGAGCAGAGCCTGTTCGTGCTGCAATCCGGGCTGTCAGGTGCGGCCGGGACGGCGATGCCCAGCCACCTGGCGATGTTCGACACCGCGACGCGGGAACTGCGGCTGGGGGCCGGACAGGAGGCGCTGCGCGTGCCCCTGACCTGGACCGATGGCGCCGGCGTGACGGTGACCAAGACCTACGTGTTTCATCGCGGCCGTTACGCGATCGATCTCGAATATCAGGCGCGCAACGCCTCCGCGGCACCGTGGCAGTTCGCACCCTACGCGCAGATCCTGCGCAACAATACCCCGGTCCCGACTTCCTACTTCCATCCCGAAAGCTACGCGAAGAAGTGCCCGGCTTACGATGATGGCAAGAAATTCCAAAGACTGGAGTTCGGCAAGACACCACCGACGCTGGATCAGCAGGTCACTGGCGGCTGGATCGCAGCGCTGCAGCACCATTTTGCCGCGGCCATCGTGCCGCCGACCGGCGAAGCCTGGCATTACCAGCTCACCACGCGAGGGGTTGAATACCAGTTTACGGCCACCGGGCCGACACAGCAGCTGGCACCCGGTGCGACCACGCAGCTGCGCCAGACGCTGTACGTGGGACCGAAGCTCCAGCACCAGCTCGAGCAGGCCAGCCCGCGCCTGTACCTGGTGACCGACTACGGCTGGCTCAGCGTGCTGGCGCAGCCCCTGTTCTGGCTGCTCGACAAGGTGCACGGCGTGATCGGCAACTGGGGCTGGACGATCATGGTGGCGACGCTGCTGCTGAAGCTCCTGTTCTATCCGCTCTCGGAAGCGAGCATGCGCTCGATGGCGCGCATGAAGGCGCTGCAGCCGCGCATCAAGCTGCTGCAGGAGACCTACAAGGACCAGCGCGACAAGCTCGGCAAGGCGATGATGGAGCTGTACCAGCGCGAGAAAGTGAATCCGGTCGCCGGCTGCCTGCCGATGCTGATTCAGATCCCGGTGTTCATCGCTTTCTACTGGGTGCTGCTCGAGAGCGTGGAGATGCGCCAGGCGCCCTTCTTCGGCTGGATCGGCGATCTGTCGGCGCGCGATCCGATCTTCGTGCTGCCGGCGCTGATGGCGGGCGCGAATTACGTCAATTTCAAGCTCAATCCGCAGATGGGCGATCCGACGCAGCAGAAGATGTTCATGATCATGCAGATCGCCATGCCGGTGATGTTCGCCTTCATGCCCTCCGGGCTCGTGCTGTACTGGACCACCAACACGCTGCTGTCGATCCTGCAGCAGTGGAACATCAACCGCCGCATCGCCGCGCAGGCGAAGGCGCGCGACTAGCCTGAGCCTGCGCCAGGGGCCAGGTCGCCAGTGACCGAGCAGAGCGCAACCCAGAGTGAAACAATCGTCGCCGCGGCCACGCCGCCGGGCCGGGGCGGCATCGCGATCGTGCGCCTGTCGGGGCCGCTCTGCGCGGCGATTGCCGCAGTCATGCTGGGCCGCTTGCCGCCAGCGCGGCAGGCGACGCAGGCGCGCTTTCTCGCCGCCGACGGCGAGCCGATCGATGAAGGCCTGGCGCTGTATTTTCCGGCCCCGCATTCCTACACCGGCGAGGACGTGCTCGAAATGCACGGCCACGGCGGGCCGCTGCTGGTCGAAGCGCTGATCGCGCGGGCGGTCGCGCTCGGGGCGCGGCGCGCGCAGCCGGGGGAATTCACGCTGCGCGCCTACCTCAATGAAAAGCTGGATCTGGCGCAGGCCGAAGCCGTCGTGGACCTCATCGACGCGGGGAGCGAGGCCGCCGCGCGCGCCGCGCTGCGCTCGCTGCAGGGCGAATTCTCCGCGCGGGTGCGCGCCCTCGATGAGGCGCTGGCGCAGCTGCGGGCGCACGTCGAGGCCACCATCGATTTCCCGACCGATGAAATTGATTTCCTCGGCGAGCGCGCGCTCGGCGAGCGGCTCGCCGCCGTGCGTGAGTTGTGCGCCGCGCTCCAGGCCACCGCACGGCAGGGCCGGCTTTTGACCGAGGGCCTCACGGTGGTGATCGCCGGCGCGCCCAACGCGGGCAAGTCCACACTGCTGAACCGGCTCGCGGGCCACGACGCGGCCATCGTCACGGCCATCCCGGGCACCACGCGCGACGTGCTGCGCGAGCGCATCCAGCTCGAGGGCGTGCCGCTGCTGCTGCTCGATACCGCCGGACTCCGCGACGGCGGCGATGCGATCGAGAACGAAGGCATGCGCCGCGCGCGCGCGGCGATGGAGCTGGCCGATCGCGTGCTGTTTCTCGTGGACGCGGCCGGGGATCCGGGCGCAGCAGGATTCGAAGCGGAGCGGACGCGGATTCCGGCCCAGGTGCCCGTGACGCTGGTATTTAACAAAATCGACCTGCCTGCTGCAGGCGTGGGCCGCGTGCCGGCTCGCCCGGAGCGGGCGGAGCTGCCGCCGCTGCGGATTTCGGCGGCCACGGGCGCCGGACTCGAGGCACTGCGCGCTCATCTGCTCGAGGCGGCGGGCTACCGCTCCTCGGACTCCGGCGCACTGTCGGCGCGCCGCCGCCATCTCGAGGCCCTGGCCGCCACCGCGGCGCACCTCGAACGCGCGGCGGAGCATTGCCGCGCAGCCGGCGCGGGCGAGCTGGCCGCCGAGGAGTTGCGCGCGGCGCAGCGCTCCCTGGGCCAGATCACCGGCACGGGCACGGCGGAAGAACTCCTGGGCCGTATTTTCTCGGCCTTTTGCATCGGTAAGTAGCCGCCCCTTCCGGGCTGGCGGATTGCATTGCGCAGTTGCGGGCAGTCCGGCACACTGAATAAAAGGGCGGGGCCCGCCGGGAACGCCGGCAGGTCCCGCCTTCAATTAATACAGCTCCAGGCCCAATGACCCACTTGCCCGCGTATTGCTTGCGACCCACCGCTGCTCGCCGCCGCTGCGCCGCCAGGCGCTGCAGCCCATGAACCGGGGTGCGAGCGCGGCGCTGCCACTGACCACGCTGGACGATGACGCGTGGGATGACCTGCTCAGCTTCATCGAGGAGCGCCGGGTCATTCCCATCGTCGGGCCCGAACTCCTGCTGGTCGCGACCGAGCGCGGGCCGCGGCTGCTGCTGGACTGGGTCGCGGAGCGGCTGGCCGGGCGGCTGAACGTCGACGTGCGCGAACTGCCCCGGCCCTACACGCTCAATGACGTGGTCTGCTGGTTCCTCTCGGCACGCGGCCGGCGCGAGGAAGCCTACGTGCGACTGCGCGGCATCATCAAGGAAGCGAATTTCGAGCCGCCCGCGGCCCTGCGCCAGCTCGCGGCGATCACCGACTTCGACGTGTTCGTCACCACCACTTTCGATTCGCTGCTCGAGAACGCGATCAACCAGGCGCGCTTCGCCGGCGCGCCCTCGACGGACGTGCTGTCGTATTCGCCCAACCGCGTCGTGGACCTGCCCTCCGAGCGCGACCAGCTGCAGCGACCCGTGGTCTATCACCTGTTCGGCAAGCTCGCCGCCTCGCCCACCTACGTCATTTCCGACGAGGACCTGCTGGAGTTCATCTGCGCCCTGCAGAGCGAACACCTGGCGCCCGAGAAACTGTTTCACGAGCTCGAGCACAGCCACCTGCTGTTCATCGGCAGCACGTTCACGAACTGGCTGGCGCGTCTGTTCCTGCGCATGGCCAAGCGCCAGCGGCTGTCCGACCCGCGCGACGTGGGCGAGGTGCTGGCGGATGACCACAGCGGCCAGGACGACCGCCTCGTCTCCTTCCTGCAGCAGGTGAGCGTGCGCACGCGCATCTACATGGGCGCGGAGCGCTTCGTGGAGGAACTGCATTCGCGCTGGCAGGCGCGCCGCAAGCCCGTCGCGGTCGCGGCGGCCGCGGCACCGGCCCGCTTCCTGCCGCCGGCGCGCGAGATGCCGGACAACGCCGTGTTCATCAGCTACGCACGCGAGGACCTGCGCGCCGTGCAGCAACTCAAAGCCGGGCTCGAAGCCGCCGGCGTCACCACCTGGTTCGACATCGACCGGCTGGAGGTCGGTGACGACTACGATCGCAAGATCCAGCGCAACATCGCGCGCTGTTCCTATTTCATACCCATCGTCTCGGCCACCACGCAGCGCCGTCTGGAAGGCTACTTCCGCCGCGAGTGGAGCTACGCCATGGATCGGGTACGCAACATGGCCGACGGCGCGCTGTACATCCTGCCGGTGAGCATCGACGCCACGAACGCAGCCGAGGCGCTGGTGCCGGACAAGTTCAAGGCCCTGCATTTCACGCAATTGCGGGACGGTCAGGTGACGCCCGAGTTTGCGCAGCGCCTGGCGGACTTCATGCGGGCGCGTAACACATGAACGCCCAGCCCAGGCCCGCGCTGGCGCCTGAATCGGAGGGCGCCGCGGTGGATGAGCGCAACCCCTGGCTGGGGCTGGCCTCCTTCACCGAGGAAACGCGCGCCTATTTCCATGGGCGCGAGGACGAGGTGGCCGAGCTGGCGCGGCGCGTGCAGCGCAAGCTCCTCACGGTGCTGTTCGGCCAGTCGGGCCTGGGCAAGACCTCGATCCTGCGCGCCGGCCTGGTGCCGCGCCTGCGGGCTGCCGGGTACTGCCCCATCTACCTGCGCATCGACTACGGGCGCGATGCGCCGGAGCCGGCCGAGCAGCTCAAGCAGGCGATCATGCGTGCCGCGCGCGAGTCGGGCGAGTGGACGCGCACCGGCGTCGCCATCGCCGGCGAATCGCTGTGGGAGTTCCTGCACCATCGCGACGACGTGCTGCGCGATGCCTCCGGCGCGACGCTGATCCCGCTGCTGATCTTCGACCAGTTCGAGGAGATCTTCACCCTGGCGCAGAGCGATGACCTGGGGCGCGCGCGCGCGGCGCGCTTCATCGAGGAGCTGGCGGATCTGGTGGAGAACCGCGCGCCCAAGTCGCTCGAGGCGCGGCTCGAGCTCGACGAGTCGGGCGCGCAGCAGTTTGATTTCACGCGCAGCGACTATCGGGTGCTGATCACGCTGCGCGAGGATTACCTCGCGCCGCTGCGCCTCGCTCCGATGACGGGCGCGCAGGCGCTGCTGGCGGTCATGCAGCCGGGCAAGGGGCTGGTCACCGAGGAAGTGGCCGCGGCCATCGTGCGTTTCGTGGCCGGAGGTGCGGAACTGGCCAACGCGGAGGTCGAGCCCTCGCTCCTGAGCCTGATCTGCCGCGAACTGAACGACGCGCGCATTTCCCAGGGGCGCGAGGAGATCTCCCTCGACCTGCTCGCCGGCTCGCACGCGACGATTCTGAGCAATTTCTACGAGCGGGCGCTGGCGGATCAGCCGCCGGCCGTGCGCCGGATCATCGAGGATGACCTGCTGACCAGCTCCGGGTTCCGCGAAAACGTCGCCGAGGAGCGCCTCGTCAGCCACTTCAGCGCCGCCGGCGCGGCGCCCGAGACGCTCGCCCGGCTGGTGAACCGCCGCCTGCTGCGCATCGAGGAGCGCCTCGACGTGCGGCGCGTCGAACTCACGCACGATGTGCTGTGCGGCGTGGTCAAGGCCAGCCGCGATCTGCGCCTGGAGAGCGAGGCGCGGGCCGCGACCGAGCGTGTGCTGGCCGAGCAGCGCGAGCGCGAGCTGGCCGCGCGGCGCGCCCTGGTGCGCGCCCGCAAGGTGGCCACCGTCTGCGTGCTGCTGGCGCTCGGCGCCGTCGTGGCGGCGGGTTTCGCCTACCTGAGCTCGCAGCGCGCGCGACGTGCCGAGCAGCTGGCCGAGCAGGCGCGCAGCGGGGCCGAGCACCTGCTCGGCTACCTCACGGATGATTTCGTGCGCGAGCTGGAGAGCTTCGGGCGGCTGAACGTGGTGGCGGAGTTCGCCAAGCGGCAGATCGATTATTTCCACGGCCTGCCCCCCGCGCTCAAGGGTCCGGAGACCACGCGCAATGGTGCGCTGGCCATGATCCACTACGCGCGTGCCGAGCGCATCCTCGGGGATGTCAGGGCCGCCGCGGCCATGGCGACCGAGGCCATCTTGCTGCTCGAGCAGCAACGGGCCGCGGGTGACCGGTCCGAGCCCACCACCATTGACCTGGCGCTCGCCTATGCGACGCACGCACTGATCCTGGACAACCAGAATGATCCGGCGGGTCCGGTCGCGGGCCAGCGCGCCACGGAACTGCTGCGGCCCGTCGCGGAAGCGCCCGGCGCTTCGGTCGCGGTACGCCGCGCCTACGTGGAAGTGCTGGTGCGGCGCGGCTTCGAGCAGCTCAACGGACAGAAGAACGAGGAGGCCATCCGGATCGAGCAGCAGGCGATGGGTCTCGCCACCGGCCTGGGGGCGCGCGATCTGAGCAACCTGGAGATGAGTGCCTACTACGTCGAGGCTGGCGCCTGGCTGGTGCCGGCCCTGGTCAACATGGGCCGCAATGACGAGGCCCGGCGCCGCGGCGAAGAGGCCGTGGCACTCGCAGACAAGGTGCTGGAGCAGCGGCCGGGATATCGGCTGGCACTCCACGGCCAGCAGGTGATCGAGAGCAGTCTCAGCACGGTGGCCCAGAACGAGCTGGATCCGCTGCAATCCTATCGCCTGGGGCTGCGTACCGAGCAGGTCTCTTTCACGCTGCTGAAGCTCGATCCGGACAACATCGTGACGGCCAACAACCTGGGTGTCGCACACCAGACGCTGGGCGACGCCCTGTGGGGGGCAGGCAGGCTGGCCGCGGCGATCCCCTATTACCAGAAATCACTCGATGACTACGGACGCGCCACCGTGGGCGGTGCCAGCTTCGTCATCATCCGTGCCTATGACATGGCCACCACCGCGTACCGCCAGGCGCAGCTCGGCGACAGCGCGGGAGCGGCGGCCACGATCGCCGCGGGCGCACCCTTCCTGGCGAAACTGCGCCAGAACGAGCCGCAGGCCAGCGTCGCTCTGGCCCACGTCGACGCGCTGGGCAAGATGTCGTCCGCCGGCGTGGCCTACGAGCGCGATGATTACGCCGCGAATGTTCGGTTCGCCACCGATGCCGCCAACCAGTTGCGGGCGATCAAGCCCAACGGCGATCTGGAGGTGAGCCAGCGCTCCGTCAGCCTGTTCTTCGCCCAGCATCTGGCCGGGCGTGCCGCTTTTCAGATGGGCAATTACGTGGCCGCCGAGGCCGACGAACGCGAAGCGCTGGCGGCGCGCAAGATCTGGGGTACGCAGGCGATTCCCGATCAGCGCGACCTCGGTGAAGTCTCCACCTGGCTGGCGATGGCCCTGGCGCGGCAGGGCAAGAGGGCGGAGGCCGCGCAGCTGATCGGCCCGGTAGTGAAGTTCCAGCGCGGGCTGGCGAGCCGCAATCGCAGCGATCGGTGGTTGCCCGTCGAGCTGGCGAGTGCGCTTTATGCGCAGGCGCTCGCGGACCCGAAGGCGCGCGCGGCGCTGTTGCGCGAGGCCGCCGCTCTGCTCGACGCCGCGCCGGCGGCGTTGCGCGATCTGCACGACGTGCGCCTGTGGCGCAAGCTCATCGCTGCGGCGCGGGGCGCCGGTTGAGCCCGAAGGCACCGCTCCTCTATCGCTCCAGCGGTCAGCCCGGCTACCTGCCGCAGATCACCGCCGATGCGCGGCGGGTGGTGGCCCGGAAGCTCGAGCGTGCCGTCCAGGTCCGGTTCACGGACGCGGCCTGCGAAATCCATACGCGCGAGGGCGTCGTCAGGGCGAAGCCCGGCGATGCGATCATTACCGGTACCGGCGGTGAGCAGTGGCGCGTGTCGCGCGCGCGCTTCGCGGAGAAATACCGGCCGCGGCCGTCGCTGGAGGCCGGTCTGCCCGGCACCTACCTCAGCCTCAAATACTGGATCCACGCCGTCCCGATGCGCAGGGCCTTCGAAGTGCTGCTCGCCGACGGCGAGTCGCGACTGAGCGGACGGGCGGGCGACTGGCTGGTCGACTATGGCGACGGGAGCCTCGGGGTCGTCTCGCCGGCCATCTTCGCCACCACCTACGAAATCCTCGATCGGCGTGGCAGGGCCGAGCGCCGGCCCATGGCGCTGCACCAAATCCTGCAACGCCTGTTGCTGACGGGCGCGCGCCTGGATCTGCCGGCCGCGCCGGCGGCCCCCAACGCCCCGGCCGCGCTGCAGCCGCTGATCGATGCGGTCGAGGAACCTCACCGGGTCTTCGACGCGCGGGCACTGGTCTACGGCCATCGCTACCGGAGCGGCTTCTGGGCCATTTATCTGCTCAGCGCCCTCGCCGTGCTGTGTGCGATGCTGCCGCTGGCCCTGGGCTGGGACAGTTCGCGTTACCCGGTGCACACCTTCGCGGGGCTCTGGGCGCTCAACGAAGTGGTGCTGATCGGTACGGTCACCGCGATCTACTGGCTGGGGCACCGCCGCGACTGGCAGGGGCAGTGGCTGCACGCCCGCACGACCGCCGAGCTCACCTGGTACCTGCCCATGCTGGCACCGTTGCTCGATGCCTCCGCTGCGGCGACGGAGCCCAACTGGTACCAGCGGGTGTTCGATCCTGGGCAGCACCTGCGCGATGCCGACGACGTCACGGCCCTGTGCATTCGCTGTGAGCCCCTGGTCCAGGGATTACAGGCGAGCGTCTGGTCCAATCCAGCCTTCGTGTCCGCCTTCGGCCTGTGGAGCATCGAGATCCTCGAGCAGCAGCGGAACTATCACCATCGCAACGCGATCAAGCAGCACGCGCTCCTGCATCGTGTCCACCGCGTCAATGGCGCCCTGTTCGGACTCACGGCGGTCGGTGCGCTGATGCACCTCGCGATTCATTCCCTGTGGTTGTCGCTGGTCACCACTTTTTTCCCCGCTCTAGGCGCTTCACTTCACGGCGCACTGGCGCAATCCGAGACCTATCGTGTCGGCGCGACCTCCGAACGCCTGGTCGGCGACCTCGGCGTCGCCATCGCCCGCATCCGGGTTGCGCTCGAGCAAGTGGATCTGGCCGGCGATACGGTGCCGGCCAAGACTGCGGTCAAGGCCGCCATGGCACTGCTGCTCGAAGAACACCAGAACTGGCACCTGCTCGTGCGCCCGCACGACCTGGCGCTGGGCTGAACGGCTCGAGTCTGGATTTGCAGGCCTTTTACTGCGATCTGCCGCGTGGCCGCACCGGTTGATCGGCGCTATAGTCCTTCAGGTCATGCTCTTCATCCGCAATGCCGAAGTCTATGCGCCGCAGCCCGCCGGGCTGCGCAACCTGCTCCTCGGCGGCGGCAGGATCCTGTGGATCGGCGCGGACGCGGAGCTGCCCGAGCTGCCGGCCGCACTGCGCGCGGCGGCCGCGACACTTGATCTCGAGGGCGCGCGCCTGATCCCCGGACTGATCGACGCGCACGTCCACGTCACGGGCGGCGGCGGTGAAGGCGGGTTTCATACGCGGGTGCCGCCCGTGCCGCTGACACGATTTACGATGAGCGGCGTGACCACGGTCGTGGGGCTGCTCGGCACGGACGATGTCGCACGCGGCTCGGGCGAGCTGCTCGCCAACATCTACGCCCTGCGCGAGCAGGGCCTCAATGCCTGGTGCTACACCGGCGGCTACCACGTGCCGCCCACGACGCTGACCGGCGGCGTGCGCGGCGACCTGGTGTTCATCGAGGCCTTCCTCGGTATCGGCGAGGTGGCCATCAGCGATCACCGCTCCAGCCAGCCCACCTACGATGAGCTGCTGCGCCTCGCCGGTGAAGCGCACGTCGCGGGCCTGATGACGGGCAAGGCGGGAATACTGCACCTGCACCTGGGCGACGGTACGCGTGGCCTGGAGTTGGTGCGCCGCGCGATCCGCGAGTCCGAGTTGCCGGCGCGCGTGTTCAACCCCACCCACGTCAATCGCCGGCGCGCGCTGTTCGAAGAGGCGGTGGCGCTGGCGCGGGCCGGCGTCACGGTGGACGTCACGGCCTTTCCGGTGACCGAAGGAGAGGACGCTTACGGCGCAGCCGAGGCCGTGTTGCGCTACGCGGCCAGCGGCGCACCACCCGAGTGCATCACGGTGAGCTCCGATGCCGGTGGGTGCCTGCCCTGCTTTGACGGCGATGGCCGGGTGTGCAGCTTTGATGTGGGCTCCGCCGGAGCGCTGCTGGGCACCCTGCGCGAACTGCTGTCGCGCGGCATGCCCCTCGCACAGGCCCTGCTGCCCTTCACCAGCAACCCGGCCCGGCTCCTGCGTCTGGGCGGCAAGGGCGAGATCAGCGTCGGGGCGGATGCGGACCTGGTGGCACTGGAGGCCAGCGGGGCCGTGCACAGCGTTATCATCCGGGGCGCAGTGCACGTACAGGGCGGCGTCGCGGTGCGGCGCGGCACCTTCGAAACTTGAAACGAGTCGCTGCGACATTGGCAACAGCGGCCACAGCAGCCAGAGCAGGAGCAGCATAGTGCCCAGCAGGATTCCGGAAGGCGGCACGCGCGGCTGGATCATCGCGATCGGCGGCGCCGAGAACAAGGAGAATGACCAGCATATCCTCGAGCGCTTCGTGCAGACCTCGGGCGGCGAGCGGGCGGACATCGTCGTGATTCCGACGGCCAGCCGCATCCACGAGACGGGCGCACGCTACGAGCAGCTGTTCAGGGAACTCGGCGCCGAACGCGTCGCGGTCATGGATTTCGATACCCGCCGTGACTGCCAGGAAGGCGGGCGCCTGCGCCGGCTCGCAGAGGCAAGCGGCATCTTTTTCACCGGCGGCAACCAGCTGCGCCTGACCACGCTCCTGGGAGGCACACCCGTCGCCCGGCTCATCCGCCAGCGCAACGCGCAGGGCGTCACGGTCGGCGGCACCAGTGCCGGCGCCAGCATCCTGAGCGAACACATGATCGCCTTCGGCGATGAAGGTTCGGCGGTCATATCCGGCAGCGTGCGCCTGGCGCCCGGCCTCGGGCTCACCAACCGTTTCATCATCGACCAGCATTTCCGCCAGCGTGATCGCCTCGGGCGCCTGCTGACGGCGCTGGCCTACAATCCCTTCGCGGTCGGCATCGGGCTCGATGAGGACACGGCGGCGTTCATCGGCCCCGATGAAATCGTGGAAGTGGTGGGCACCGGCGGCGTGACCATCGTCGATGGTGCGGAGGTCAGTTTCTCCTCGATGGGCGAGGTGGCCGAAGGCCAGCCCGTGTGCATGCTGGGGCTCCGCCTGCACGTGCTGGTGGCCGGCGCCACGTTCAATCTGCACACGAGGGTGGCTGAACCCGGGGCCTTGTTGCGGGCAAAAGAAAAACCCGCGGACGCCTGAGCCAGGGCGATCCGCGGCTTGAGGTAGCTGCCATGCGTGTCCTCGATCGCTCGGTCTATGTGGGTCCGTCGCTCTATGCGCACTTCCCGGTCATCCGCCTGGAACTGGACCTGGGGGCGCTGGAAGACTGGCCCACCGGCCGCCTGGGTCCCGGCTACGTCGACGCGCTGGCCGAGGCCCTGCCGGGACTGGCCGAGCATGGCTGCTCGTACAAGGTCGCGGGCGGATTTTTCCGGCGCATGCGCGAGGACGAGGGGACGTGGCTCGGCCACGTGCTCGAACACGTGGCGATCGAGCTGCAGAATATCGCCGGCGAGGCCGTAACCTTCGGCAAGACACGCAGCGCAGGTGCGCCCGGCGTCTACACCGTCATCTACGAATACGCGCAGCGCGACGAGGGCATTGCCGCGGGTGAACTGGGACTGCAGCTGCTGTGTTCGCTGCTGCCGGAAGCCATCCGTCCGGCCGGGTCGGTGCCGGAGGGCTGGCAGTGGCCGGCGGCCCGCGATGAATTCATCCGCTTCGCGCAGCGCCGCGCGCTCGGGCCCTCGACCGCTTCGCTGGTGCGCGCCGCGGAGCAGCGCGACATTCCCTGGCTGCGCCTCAACGACCAGTCGCTGGTGCAGCTGGGCCACGGCAAATACCAGCAGCGCATCCAGGCCACCGTGACCGGCCGCACCCCGCATATCGCCGTCGAACTCGCCAGCGACAAGGAGGAGACCAACAAGATCCTCGCGACGCTGGGGCTCCCGGTGCCGCAGCAGGAGCTGGTGCACAGCGAGGAGCAGGCCGTGCGAGCCGCGAACCGCATCGGCTATCCGGTGGTGACCAAGCCCTACAACGGCAATCACGGCCGCGGCATCTCCATCCGCCTGACCAGCGAGGCGGAAGTGGCCCAGGGTTTCCGTCTGGCGCGCGAGCACTCGCGCTCCGTGATCGTCGAGAGTTTCCTGGAGGGCGACGATCATCGCCTGCTGGTGGTGAACGGCGAACTGGTGGCCGCGACGCGGCGCACGCCGGGGCACGTCGTGGGCGATGGACTGCACACAGTGGCGCAGCTGATCGAGCTCGTGAACCAGGATCCACGCCGCGGCGTGGGCCACGAAAAGGTCCTGACGCGGCTTGAGCTCGACACCCAGGCGCAGAAGATGCTCGGGCGGGCCGGCCTGCAGGCGGACTCGGTGCCGGAGGCCGGGCGGATCGTGTCACTGCGCTCGACCGCCAACCTGTCCACGGGCGGCACCGCGACGGATGTTACCGACGTCATCCACCCGGACAATCGCGAGATGGCCGAGCGCGCGGTGCGCGCCGTCGGCCTGGACGTGGGCGGCGTCGATTTCCTCACCAAGAACATCACCGAGAGCTACCGCAAGATCGGCGGCGGCATCTGCGAGGTCAACGCAGCGCCCGGCTTCCGCATGCACGTGGCGCCGAGTGAAGGCACGCCGCGCGATGTCGCCAAACCGGTCATCGACATGCTGTTCCCGCCCGGCGCGCCCACACGCGTGCCGATCGCGGCGGTCACCGGCACCAACGGCAAGACCACCACGGCGCGCATGCTGGCGCACATCACCAAGATGGCCGGCTACACGCCCGGCCTGGCCACCACCGACGGCCTGTACATCGACGGCCAGCGCACCGTGCCGGGCGACATGACCGGGCCGGTCTCGGCGCGCATGGTGCTCGCCGACCCGCAGATCGACATCGCGGTGCTCGAGACCGCGCGCGGCGGCCTGCTGCGCGCCGGGATGGGCGTGCAGGAGGTCAACGTGGGCGGCGTGCTCAACGTGCAGGCCGATCACCTGGGGCTCAAGGGCATCAATACCCTCGAGCAGCTCGCCGAGGTGAAGCGCGTGGTGGTCGAGGTGGCGACCGACTGCGCGGTGCTCAACGCCGATGACCCGCTGGTGCTGAAGATGTCCGGTTACACCGAGGCGAAGAACATCTGCTACGTCACCGTGAATCCCGAGCACCAGCTGGTGCGCGAGCATATCCGCGCCGGCGGGCGCGCCTGTGCGCTCGAGGCCGGCGTGAACGGTCAGATGATCGCGCTCTACGATCACGGCAGCCATATCCCGCTGGTCTGGACGCACCTGATCCCGGCGACCCTCGAAGGCCGCGCGCGCCACAACGTCCAGAACGCGATGTTCGCGGCGAGCATGGCGTTTTCACTGGGCATCAAGCTCGACGCCATCCGCCAGGGGCTGCGCACCTTCGACGCCACCTTTTTCCAGGCGCCCGGGCGCATGAACGTGTTCAACGAGCACCCCTTCAAGGTGCTGTTCGACTACGGCCACAACGCCCACGCGGTGGCGGCGCTGGTGGACCTGGCGCTGCGCCTCGACGTGAGCGGCCGGCGCGTCGTCGTGATCGCCGGTCCCGGAGACCGGCGCGATGAGGACCTCGTCGCCATTGCCAGGGCGGTCGCCGGCCACTTCGAGCACTACATCTGCCGCCGCGACGATGCGCTGCGCGGGCGCGCGCCGGATGAAGTGCCGCGGATCCAGTCCGCGGCCCTGCGTGCCGCCGGCGTGTCCGCAGCCGCGATCTCGGTCATTCCCGACGAGCAGGAGGCCATCGCCGCGGCGCTGGCCATGGGGCAGCCGGGGGACCTGCTGCTGATCTTCGCCGATGCGCTGGTGCGCTCCTGGAAGCAGATCACCAAATTCAGGCCGGCCGGTGTCCCCCACGCGCGCGGCGCCCCGGGCACGGCCGAGGGCGGGTACGATGGCGAAGGAGCCCCGATCGCGGCGCAGGATTTTCCCGGCCGCTCGCACACGGTGCCGGGCCTGGGCAGTGCGCGTGCCGGCGAGGGCGCCACGCCCGCCTTCAGCCTCGAAGGCCTGGTGCGTGACGAGCGCGGCGTGCGCGTGGCGCCGGAGGTGGAAGACTGAACACACCGTCCGCATTGCCCTTCGTCGATTCACGGCGGCTGATGGGCGCGAACCTGTTTTTTGCCGGCCCGGGCGCCACGCTCGAGCTCACCGCCGCTCCCTTCGACGACGCCCTGCTCGGCGCCTGGCAGGCGCGGGTCGGCCGCGCGCGCGCAGGATTGGGCTGGGAAGAGTCGGGATCGGTGGCGCGCCGCCATGCCGGCGGCGTGTCGCTGACGATCGCCGCCCCGGTCGATCAGCTGTTCCTGGCCACTGAAGTCAACGAGTGGGCCCTGTGCGCCTCGCTGCAGGAGCGCGATCCTGCCCGCTGGCCCGACCTGGAGGACGCGCTGCTCATCGCGGCCTTCGAGAACGCGCCGGGCGCGGCCGAGGGGACGAGCCCGGCCGACATCGACCCGCCGGTGCTGGAGGAGTCGGCCGCGCTGGCCCGCTTTGCCCGGCTCGCCGCACGCGAGGCACGGCCGGCGCTGCGGGTCCTGCTGGCCGAAGCGGCGGGGCGTGCGCTGCCCTGCATGCTCGATGAAACGCTGCTGACCCTGGGCGCCGGTGCCGGCGGGCGCAGTTTTCCGCTTGCGGTCCTGCCGGCACCCGACGCCGTGCCCTGGCCCGTCCTGCACGATATTCCCACGGCACTCGTCACCGGCTCGAACGGCAAGACCACGACGGTCCGGCTGCTGGCGGCCTGTGCGCGCGAGCAGGGCTGGCGCGCGGCCTACAACTGCACGGACGGCGTGTTCGTCGGCGGCCAGGCGCTCGCGCAGGGAGACTATTCCGGGCCCGCCGGCGCGCGTCGCGTGCTGCGAGAGCCGCGCGCCGAAGCCGCCATCCTCGAGGTGGCGCGCGGCGGCATTCTGCGGCGCGGGGTGGCGCTCACCCGGGCGCGGGTGGCGCTGCTCACCAACATCAGTGCCGATCATTTCGGTGAGTACGGCATCGACGACCTGGATGGCCTCGCCGACGCGAAACTGTCGATCGCCGCCGTGCTGCCTGAAAACGGGCTGCTGGTCCTGAACGCCGACGATGCGACGCTGCGCGCCAAGGCGGAAGGCCTCGCGCGCCGCTTCGGCCGGGCACCGCCGCTGGCCTGGTTCGCGCTCGACTTCGATGACGCGCTGCTGCAGGCCCATCGCGCGCAAGGCGGTGCGAGCTGCGGCGTGCGCGCCGGCCGGCTGCAGCTCAGCAGCGGCGCCCGGCACGAGCACGGTCAGGTGCATGACCTGGGTGCGGTCGTGGCCATGCCCCTCACGATCGAGGGCAGGGCCGGCTATAACATCGCCAACCTCGCCGGCGCGGCCCTGGCAGCCGCCGCGCTCGGTGTGACGCCGGCCAATATCGCGGCTGTGTACGCGCGCTTTGGCGCCAGGCTCGAGGACAATCCGGGCCGGATGATGCGCTTCGATGCCGGCGGCGTGCGCGTCCTGCTGGACTACGCCCACAATCCGGACGGCCTGCGCGGCTTCCTCGAGGTGGCCTCCACCATGCGGACGCCGCAGGGCCGCATGGGCCTGGTGCTCGGTCATGCCGGCAACAGACGGGATGAAGACGTGCGGGAGCTGGCGCGCGTCGCGGCGGATTTCCAGCCCGAGCTGATCGTCATCAAGGAGGACGAGGCGCATCTGCGCGGCCGGCCGGCCGGCGATGTGCCGCTGATCATCCGCACGGAGCTGCTGCGCCTGGGCCTGCCCGAAGCGGCATTGCCGATGCGCGCGAGCGAGCTCGATGCCGTGCAGTTAGCCCTCGCCTGGGCGCGCCCGGGGGATGTGCTCGCCCTGCCCATACACGCCTCGGGTGCCCGCACCGCCGTGCTCAGGTTGCTGGCGCAGGGCTAGGTGGGGCGTCTGCACAGGGCTCGCGGGCGGGGCGAGGCCGGCGTGTGGGGCCTCCACTTTGTAAAACAACCGTTACATGAAACTCGTTACATGTAACGCCTGGACACTGGCCACAGACACAGCGAAGCCAGCGCCCGCGCCCGCGCCCGCGCCCGCGCCCGCGCAGGATCGCGGTAGAATTGGCGCCATGCATCACGCGGATCGTTTCGATGTCGTCGTCATCGGCGGCGGGCACGCCGGCTGCGAGGCCGCGCTGGCCGCGGCGCGCGCCGGCGCGCGGACGCTGCTGCTGACGCAGAACCTCGAGCAGCTCGGCGCGATGAGCTGCAACCCGGCGATCGGGGGCATCGGCAAGGGCCACCTGGTGCGGGAGATCGATGCGCTCGGCGGCGCGATGGCGCGGGCCGCCGACCGCGCCGGCATCCAGTTCCGCACCCTCAATGCCAGCAAGGGTCCGGCGGTGCGGGCGACGCGCGCGCAGGCGGATCGGGCGCTCTACAAGCAGGCGATGCGAGGCCTGCTGGAGAACCAGCCGGGGCTGAGCCTGTTCCAGCAGGAGGCCAGCGATCTGCTGCTCGAGGGCGATGCGGTGCGCGGCGTGCTCAGCCTCACGGGAGTGGCGTTCGAGGCGCGTACCGTCGTGCTCACCGTGGGCACCTTCCTGGGCGGGCGCATCCATGTGGGACTCGAACAGCACGCGGGCGGTCGCGCGGGCGATCCACCCTCCAATGCGCTGGCCGCGCGCTTGCGCGAATGCATGCCGCGGGTGGGCCGGCTGAAGACCGGAACGCCGCCGCGGATCGACGGCCGGACGATCGATTATTCACAGCTGATCGCGCAGCCCAGCGATGCACCCCGGCCGGTGTTTTCGTTCCTTGGAAGCGCCAATGAGCACCCTGAACAGATTGATTGTCACATAACTCATACTAATGAGCGCACCCACGACATCATCCGCGCGGCCTTCGACCGCTCGCCGATGTTCACCGGCCGGATCGAGGGCACGGGGCCGCGCTATTGCCCCTCGGTCGAGGACAAGGTCCATCGATTTTCAGAGCGCAGCTCCCACCAGATCTTCCTGGAGCCCGAGGGCCTGACGACGCACGAGGTCTATCCGAACGGCATTTCCACGAGCCTGCCCTTCGACGTGCAGCAGCAGTTCGTGCACAGCATCCGGGGGCTGGAGCGGGCCCACCTCACGCGGCCGGGCTACGCGATCGAATACGATTTTTTTGATCCGCGCGACCTGTCGGCCTCGCTGGAAACGAAGCGGATCCGCGGGCTGTATTTCGCCGGCCAGATCAACGGCACGACCGGCTACGAAGAGGCCGCGGCACAGGGCCTGCTTGCCGGTCTCAACGCCGCGCGGGCGGTGCAGGGGCGTTCGCCCTGGATTCCAAAGCGCAGCGAAGCCTATCTGGGTGTGCTGGTGGACGACCTGGTCACGCAGGGTACGGCCGAGCCCTATCGCATGTTCACCAGCCGGGCCGAGCATCGCCTGCTGCTGCGCGAGGACAATGCCGACGAACGGCTGACACCCGTCGGCCGCGAACTGGGGCTCGTCGACGATGAGCGCTGGCGCTTCTTCGAAAGCAAGCGCAGGGCCGTGCACGACGAGGTGCAGCGGCTCGAGTCGCGGCGGATCCGCGCCGGCGAACCCGACGCGGCCTGGTGCGCTCGCGCGCTCGCCGGCACGCCGCTGACTCGCGATCTGTCGGCGCTCGAGCTGTTGCGACGACCGGGCCTGAGCTACGAGGCCCTGCTGGAGCTGATTGGTCCGCCGGCCATGGAAGCTGACGCGCGGGTGCAGGCGCAGCTCGGCCCTGCGCTGGAGGCTCGCGCCCGCTACCACGGCTATATCGAGCGCGCGCAGGAGGACATCGAACGCGCGCGCCGGCAGGAAGACACGCTGCTGCCCGTGGATCTGGACTACCTGCAGCTGGGCGGGCTGTCCAATGAAGTGCGCCAGAAATTGTGCGAGCTGCGCCCCGCCACACTCGGGCAGGCCGGGCGGATCCCGGGGGTGACGCCCGCCGCGGTGTCGATTCTGCTGGTGCACCTGGGGCGGCGGCGGCGCGCGGGGTAGGGCCGGCGGGCCCACGGGCCAGGGCGGCGTTTAGTGCGCCGCAACATCTGCTGGCAGGGGTCCGACGTGCTATGTTGATCGTCTAAAAATAGCTTCGGGGATACCGATGTTTGGTCTCGAGTTCAACGTGCTGCCGATCATCATCCTGGTCGCGCTGCTGGTGTTCGTGTCGAAGGCCTGGCTGACGGTGCCGCAGGGCTTTCAGTACACGCTCGAGCGCTTCGGCCGCTTCAAGAAAACCCTGGAGCCGGGTTTCCACCTGATCACGCCCTTCTTCGAGGGTGTCGGGCGGCGCATGAACATGATGGAGCAGGTACTCGATGTGCCGCGCCAGGAAGTGATCACGAAGGACAACGCCATGGTCGGGGTCGATGCCGTGGTGTTCTACCAGGTGCAGGATGCTGCCAAGGCGGCCTACGAGGTCGACAATCTGCGCCTGGCGACGGTGAATCTGACGATGACGAACATCCGCACCGTGGTCGGTGCGATGGACCTGGACGAGACCCTGTCCAAGCGCGATGACATCAACCACCGCCTGCTGCGCGTGGTCGACGACGCGACCATGCCCTGGGGCATCAAGGTCACACGCATCGAGATCAAGGACATCCAGCCGCCGGCCGACCTGATCGAGTCGATGGGCCGGCAGATGAAGGCCGAGCGCGACAAGCGCGCCAACATCCTCGACGCCGAGGGTTTCCGCCAGGCCGCGATCCTCAAGGCCGAGGGCGAGAAGCAGGCCGCGATCCTCAAGGCCGAAGGCGCGCGCGAAGCCGCGTTCCGCAACGCCGAAGCGCGCGAGCGTTCCGCCGAGGCGGAGGCCAAGGCGACCACGGTGGTCTCGGACGCCATCGGCAAGGGCAGCGTGCAGGCGATCAACTATTTCGTGGCGCTGAAGTACGTCGACGCGATGAAGGATTTCGCGAACTCGCCCAACCAGAAAGTGTTCTTCATGCCGGTGGAGGCCTCGGGCCTGCTGGCCTCGGTGGGGGGCATCGCGGAACTGGCCAGGGACGCCATGCGCCTGCAACCCTCAGGCGGCGCCCGTTAGCGGAAGGCCGGGGAGCGCTCGCGATGATCGAATTCGCTTCCGGGCTGCAGTGGTGGCATTGGTGGATCGCCGCCGCCGTGCTCGGCATCGTCGAGGCGCTGGCTCCGGGCGCCGTGGCGATCTGGTTTGCCGCCGCCGCGGCGGTCGTGGGCACGCTGCTGCTGGTGATCCCGCTGCCGTGGCAGCTGCAGCTGGTGCTGTTCGGCGGTCTGTCCGTCGCGGCACTGGCGCTGTGGCGCAGCTGGAAGCGCACGCATCCGGAGACTTCCGAACTGCCGAACCTCAATCAGCGCGCCGCGCAGTACATCGGCAAGGTCTGCGTGCTGAGCGAGCCGATCCTGCAGGGTTACGGCAAGGCAAAGGTCGGCGACGGCCACTGGAAGGTGCGCGGCCCGGATCTGCCCGCCGGTACCCCGGTGCGCGTCACTTCCGTCGAGGGAGCGTTGCTGATCGTCGAAGTGGCCTGAACGACTGCAAAGTCGAGGAGGGAGCCATGGCTACCGCTGCGCAATTGCTGGGTCGCAAGCCTCGGGCCATCTACAGCGTCGGACCGGACGCTCCGGTGCTGGAGGCGGTGCGCCTGATGGCCGAATACAGCGTCGGGGCCCTGCTGGTGATGAAGGGCGAGAAGCTCGTCGGCGTGATTTCAGAGCGCGACTATGCCCGCAAGGTGATCCTGATGGGCCGCTCCTCGAGCGACACGCCGGTGCACCAGATCATGACCAAGGACGTCTGCACCGTCGAGCCGGCGCTGTCGGTCGAGCAGTGCATGGAGATCATGACCAACCGCCGCTTCCGCCATCTGCCGGTGGTCGAAGGCGGCCGCGTCATCGGCATGCTCTCGATCGGCGATCTGGTGCGCGCCGTTCTGGAAGAGCAGAAGCAGACCATCGAGCAGCTGGAAAGCTATATCCACAGCTGAGGCGCTCATCGCCGCGCGCCCCGTGAGCGGACCTTCGGGGCTCAGCTCCAGTACATCCAGACGCCGGCCAGCACGGCGGCCGCACCCGCGCACCAGGAGAGCATCCGTCCGGCGCGGATCAGCCTCTCCAGCAGCACGAAGACCATCAGCGCCGCGATCCACAGCAGGTTCATGACGCCCACGACGAACAGCAGGGTCATGAGGGCCCAGCAGCAGCCGACGCAATGCAGGCCGTGCAGGAATCCGAGGCGCACTGAAGCCGCGGCGCCCGGCTGGAAACCACCGTGGCGCTGGAAGAACTGGAGCGGTGCACGGCACTGCGACAGGCAGGCATCCTTGAGCGGCAGCCACTGGTAGATCCCCGCCGCGATAAGCACCGCGCCGCCGAAGCGCTGACTGGCGCTCGTCATCATGGGGGTGAGCAGGGCGAGTGCTTCCAGGCCCCACTGCGCGAGCGCGGCTGCGACGGAGAACAGCGTCCAGGCGCACAGGTAACCGCAGGCGAACCAGGCGGCGGGGGCCATCCGAGTTCCCGCGCTCGCCCGCACGACGCGCGCATACATGAGCACCATCGGGGTGACCGTGGGCGCCATCATGCCCACCATCATCACCGCCCACATGCTGAAGATGAACAGAAAATGCACGGAGGTCCACGGTGCCAGCGTATCCCCGCTCATGTGCATGCCGGGCATCGGCGCCATCTGCGCGCTCAGCCAGATCACATAGGCCCAGGCCAGCGCGCTGATGGCGAGCAGCGCGAGCAGCACGGGCCCCTGGTCTCGCCCCTGGATGGCCCACCTGCCGGACGCCATCGCCTGTTACTTCCGCCAGTACACCGGCGTGAACAGGATCAAAACGGTGAAGATCTCGACCCGCCCGAGAAACATCGCCGCCGTGCACATCCACAACTGGAAGTCATTGAGGCTGCCGTAGGTGCTGCCGGGCCCGACCACATTGAGGCCCGGACCGACGTTGTTGACGCTGGCGAGGATGGCCGTGACCGAAGACATGAAATCGAGCCCGGAGAGCAGCAGCGCGAAGGTCAGTACGACGATGGTGATGAAGTACAGGAAGATGAAGGCCAGTACCGAGTAGACGACGCGGTTGGGCACCAGCTGGCCGGCGATCTTGAGGGGCGCGATCGCCTGCGGGTGCACCAGCGTGAACATCTCGCGGAGCGATTGCTTGCACAGCACCAGCGAGCGGAACATCTTGATGCCGCCGCCGGTCGAGCCGGTGCTGGCGCACAGGCAGCTGAGGAACAGCATCCACATGGGAGCGAACACCGGCCAGTGGCCATAGTCGGTGCTGACGAGGCCGCAGGTGGTGGCGATCGACACCAGGTTGAAGCTGACGTAGCGGGCGGTCGTGGGGTAGTCGGGATAGACGCCGGCCATCCAGACGTTGATCGAAACGAAAACGCAGCTCAGGACGATCCAGAACAGCATCCAGCGCGCCTCCGGGTCGCGCGCATAGGTGCCGGGCTCGCCCTTGCGCAGCGCCAGGAAATGGGTGGCGAAGTTCACCGCGGCGATCAGCATGAACAGCGCCAGCACGGTCTCGATCAGGGGCGAGTGGAAATAGCCGATGCTCGCGTCGTGCGTGGAAAAGCCGCCGAGCGAGAGCACCGAGAAGGCGTGGCAGATGGCGTCGAACCAGTGCATGCCGGCGGCGCGCAGGGCCAGCGTGCACGCGGCCGTGAGCCCGACGTAGACAAACCACAGCAGGCGCGCGGTCTGCATGATGCGCGGCGCGAGCTTGGTGTCCTTGACCGAACCGGGGGCATCGGCGCGATACATCTGCATGCCCCCGATCCCCAGCAGGGGCAGGATCGCCACGGCCATCACGATGATTCCCAGCCCGCCCAGCCAGCTCAAGCAGTGCCGCCACAGCACCAGCGCGCGCGGCAGGGCTTCGAGCCCGGACAGCACCGTGGAGCCGGTGGTCGACAGCCCCGACATGGCTTCGAAGAAGGCCCGTGTGAAGGACAGACCGGGCACCAGCAGCAGCAGCGGCACGGTCGCGACGGCCGCCAGCGCCATCCAGGTCAGGGTGATCAGCAGGTAGCCGTCGCGCGGCTTGAGCTCGGTGCGGAAGCGCTGAGTGGCGGCGCGGATCAGCAGGCCCGCGACCAGGCTCAGGAGCGCTCCGATTGCGAAGGCGCTGATCGCGCGCTCGTGATAAAAGAGCGCGGTGCCGATGGGCAGCAGGAACAGCGCGGCGAACAGCGCCAGCACCGAGCCGAGCAGATGTATGACGCTGACCAGTGAGCGCATCCGCCCGCGCCCTTCAGCTCTCGCCCTGGAACAGCCGCTCGACCGCCTCGATATGGCGGCGGTCGGAGAGGAATACGATCAGGTGATCCTCGCTCTCGATGAGCGTGTCGTGGTGCGCCATGATCACCTGCTCGCCGCGGGCGATGGCGACGATGCTGGCGCCCCCGGGCAGGTCGATGTCCTCGATGCGCCGGCCGATCACGAGGGAGCGGTCGGCCGTCCCGTGCACCACCACCTCGATGGCCTCGGCGGCGCCTCGCCGGAGCGAGTACACGCGCACGATGTCGCCGCGCCGCACGTGCGCCAGGATCGAACCGATGGTGATGGTCTGGGGTGAAATCACCACGTCGATGTTGCGTTCCTCCATCAGCTCGCCGTAGGCCGGGCGGTTCACCAGCGCCATGACGCGCTGCGCGCCGAGGCGCCGGGCCAGCATCGCCGCCATCACGTTGGCCTCGTCGGAATTGGTGAGCGCCGCGAACACATCGGCGCTGTCGATGTTCTCCTCGATCAGCAATTCCTCGTCCGCCGCATCGCCCTGCAGCACGATGGTGTTCTGCAGCAGTTCCGAGATGCGGCGCGCGCGCCGCGGGTCCCGCTCGATCAGCTTGATCTGGTGGGTCTGCTCCAGGGTGCACGCCAGGCGCAGGCCGATGTTGCCGCCCCCGGCGATCACGAGCCTGCGCACCGCGGGTTCCCGCCGGCGCAGCTCGGCCAGCATCTTGGCCAGGTCGTCGCGCGCGGCGACGAAGAAGATCTCGTCGTTCTCCGCGATCACCGTGTCGCCGTCCGCGGCGATCAGCCGCTCGTCGCGGTAGATCGCCGCGACGCGCGCATCGCTGCCGGGCAGGTGCTCGCGCAGGATGCGCAGCGGCTTGCCCACCAGCGAGCCCTCGGGCCGCGCGCGCACGCCGGCGAGCTGCACCCGCCCGTCGGCGAAGTCGGCGACCTGCAGCGCGCCCGGATACGAGAGCAGGTGGGTGATGTAGTCGGTGACCAGCTCTTCCGGGCTGATCCATACGTCCACCGCCAGGGCGCCCTCGACGAACAGGTTCGGGCGCGTGGTGTATTCGGCGGCGCGGATGCGTGCAATGCGCGTCGGCGTGCGATAGAGCGTATGCGCGATCTGGCAGGCGACGATATTCACTTCATCGCTGCTCGTGAGCGCGATGAGGATGTCGGTATCGGCGATCCCGGCGGATTCCAGCACCGAGGGGTGGGACCCGTGGCCCGCCACCACGCTGATGTCGATGCGGTCCTGCAGATCGCGCAGCACCTGTTCGTCGGTGTCGACCACCGTGACCTCGTTGGCCGGCTCGAGCGCCAGGCTGTATGCGGCAGTGCGCCCGACCTGGCCGGCGCCGAGTATCAGAATCTTCATCGCCCCACCTGCTACATGAGTTCAAGCCGTGCGAGGCTGAGCATCAGCCATTTCGCACCGAGTTGCTCGAAGTTGACGTGGACGCGCGCGTGCGGCCCCTGCCCCTCGACGTTGAGCACGACACCTTCGCCGAACTTGCCGTGCCGCACGCGGGTGCCGAGGCGCACGCCGCCGTTGCCGGATTCCGCATCGACGCGGCCGCGGCGCGCGCCGCCTTCCGTCACACCGAGCGGCCGCGCGAGCTGGATGCGCGGGCGCAGCTCCTCGAGCAACTCCGGCGGTATCTCCTGGATGAAGCGCGAGGCCACGTTGTAGCTGTCGACGCCATGCAGGCGGCGCTGCTCGGCGTAGCTGAGGTAGAGCGCGCGCATGGCGCGGGTGATCCCGACGTAACAGAGCCGCCGCTCCTCCTCGAGGCTGGCCAGATCATTGCTGGAGCGCTGGTGCGGAAAGAGCCCGTCCTCCAGACCAGCCAGGAACACCACCGGAAATTCCAGTCCCTTGGCGCTGTGCAGGGTCATCATCTGCACGCAGTCTTCCCACTCGCTCCCCTGGGTCTCGCCCGATTCGAGCACGGCATGCGCCAGGAAACTCTGCAGCGGCGGCAGCTCGCTGCTCTCCGGCTCGTAGCCGCGCGCGGCGCTCACCAGCTCCTCGAGGTTCTCGACGCGCGCCTCGCCGCGCTCGGCCTTGTTCTTGCGATGATGCTCGATGAGGCCGCTGTGGCTGATGACGTGATCGACCTGTTCATGCAGCGGCAGGCCCTCGATCTCGCGGCTGAGACGCTCGATGAGCGCCTGGAACTGCTGCAGCGCGGCTGACCCGCGCGCGCCGGTGCCGCTGGTGCCGGCGCCGCCGCTACCGGCGCCCGGCTCGGCCAGAACCGCTGCGGCGGCACGCCACAAGGACTGGCCCTGCGCCCGCGCCGCCTCACGCAGGCCCTCGAGGGTGCGCGCGCCGATGCCGCGCACCGGCAGATTGACGATGCGGTCGAAGGAAGCGTCGTCATCGCGGTTGGCGATAAGCCGCAGGTAGGCCAGCGCGTCCTTGATCTCGGAGCGCTCGAAGAAGCGCAGTCCGCCGTAGACCCGATAGGGGATGCGCGCCTGGATGAGCGCTTCCTCGAACACGCGGGACTGCACGTTCGAACGGTAAAGAATGGCGCAATCGCTGCGCTGGCCTCCGTCCTTGAGCCAGGCCTGGATGCGCCCGAGCACGAACTCGGCCTCGTCGCGTTCGTTGTAGGCACAATACAGCTGCACCGGCGTGCCCTGCGCGCCGCTGGTCCACAGCTTCTTGCCCAGCCGCGCGGAATTGTTGGCGATCAGGGCGTTGGCGGCGGCGAGGATCGCGGCGCTGGAGCGGTAGTTCTGCTCCAGCTTGTAGAGCTGGGCCTGCGGGAAATCGCTGCGGAATTTCTGCAGGTTTTCCACCCGGGCGCCGCGCCAGCGATAGATCGACTGATCGTCATCGCCGACCACGAACGGGTAGCCCGTGGCGCCGACGAGGAGCCGCACCCAGGCATACTGGATGGAATTCGTGTCCTGGAATTCATCGACCAGCACATGGCGGAAGCGGGCGCGGTAATGCTGCAGGAGCGCCGGACCGTCGCGCCACAGTTCGAAGGCGCGCAGCAGCAGCTCGGCGAAATCGACCGCACCGGAGCGCGCACAGAGTTGCTCGTACTCGGTGTAGAGGCGGATGAGGCTCCGCTCGGTCGGATCGCCTCCGGCCTGCAGCTGCTGCGGGCGGCGGCCCTCGTCCTTGTGCTGGTTGATGAAGTACTGGACTTCACGCGGCACGAAGCGTGCCTCGTCGAATTCCAGCGCGCGGATCGTCTTCTTGATCAGCCGCAGCTGGTCTTCGCTGTCGAGGATCTGGAAGCTCTGCGGGAGCCCGGCCTCGCGCCAATGGAGCCGCAGCAGCCGGTGCGCCAGGCCGTGAAAAGTGCCCAGCCACAGGGCGCCCCCGGAGCTGCCGAGCAGGGCCTCGACCCGCGCACGCATCTCGGCGGCGGCCTTGTTGGTGAAGGTGACGGCCAGGATCCCGTGCGGCGTGGCGCCCTCGGCCTGGATCAGCCAGGCGATGCGATGGATGAGCACGCGGGTTTTGCCGCTGCCGGCGCCGGCCAGCACCAGGGTCGCGCCGAGCGGCGCGGTCACGGCGGCACGCTGGGCGTCGTTCAGGGGTGCAAGGATCGGCGAAACGTCGGTCGGGTCCAGGCTCATGGCAGGGGAGAATTCTACCCCGCGCCGAGCGCCTCCGGCGGGCTCAATCGGCGCCTCTACCAGTGATTTCGCAGCTCGCGCAGGGCGAGAAACACTTCGCGCGGCGTCGGCCGCGCCGCGAGGCCCTGCACCCGCGCCCGCAGGCCCTCGATGAGTCCAGCTTCCGCCAGCCTGAAGAATCCATTGACCGTGAGTTCCTGGCCTAAGCTCAGTATCGGCCGCTCTTCGGCCGCAACGGTTTCCGAGCGGCGCAGCCACTCCGTCGCCGCGGCGTTGCCGGGTTCGACGTGGAGCGTGAAGCGCAGGTTGTTGACCAGGTAGTCGTGACCGGGATAGATGCGCGTGCTGGCCGGCAATCGGGCCAGCCTGATGGCGCAGGTCTCGAACAGCCGTTCCGGATCGCCGCCGTTGCGGCAGTTGCCGACGCCGGCATTGAAGAGCGTGTCGCCCGAGAACAGGGCCGATCCGTCCGCGTGCGCCAACAGGCAGACATGGCTCAGGGTGTGGCCCGGCGTGTCCAGACTCTCGAGCTCCACGGTCCGACCGACGCGGATCACATCGCCGGCGGCAAGCCCGCGAGCCACACCGCCGATGCGCGCCGCGGCGGCCGCGTGCGCCAGCACCTTCGCACCCGTGGCCGCGACGAGCGCCGCGTTGCCCGCCGTGTGATCGAGATGCTCGTGGGTGTTGAGAATCTGCGTGATGGTCCAGCCGCGTTCGGTGGCGCGGCGCAGGCAGGCCTGCCAATCCAGCGGGTCGATGACCAGCGCCTCGCCCGTCTCGGCGCAGGCCACGATGTAGTGGTAGTTGCGCAGCTCATTGGCCGCCCAGATGCGTTCGACGATCATGGCGTGAAAGCCTACGTCATAATGCGGCGCATGCAACTCGCATCTGCGCGCGTCACGGCGCTACGGTTGAGCGGCCCGGCCTCCCGACCATGAATCGCGCGCAGCTCGAGGCGGCGTATCGCCGCACCCACTACGAAGTGCAGACGCCGGACGGCCCGATGCTGCTGCGCATCGATGAGCACTGCCCGCGCCTGCAAGCCGCGCACACCGGACTCGGGGTCAGCGAGTCGGTGTTCCTGACCGCGTGGAATCCGCACAGTGTGCCGCAGTGCGCGCCGCGGAACGCCGTGGCGCAGGCACGCCTGGACCAGCGGCTCGCGGCCCTGCATCTCACGATCTGGCCGGGCTGGGGGCGCGATCCGGAAGGCTCGTGGCCCGCGGAACAGAGCCTGTTCGTGGCGGGCCTCGATCGCGACACCGCCGCGGCTCTGGCCCGGGAATTCGAGCAGCACGCCTTCGTGCATGCGGCGGCGGATGCCATCCCGCGGCTCGTCTGGGTCTAGAGTCGTTCCGCAGGCGGCACGCTCACCCTCCACCGCCGCGGATCAGGTCCCACAGGCCGATGAGGGCCTATAGACAGTAGTGCGAGGCCGGCCGGTATCTACCTGGACCACGTCCAATCGGCCGCCGAGGCGCGACACCCGCCCCCACCGCCTCCCGTCCAGGCGCGGCCCCTGACCACGCGGCCGGTCGCCGCCGCCGTCGGCTGCCCGTCCTTCAAGGCGAAACGGCCGTTGACGATGACGTCGCTGACGCCGGTGCTCAGCTGGTGCGAATTCTGATAGGTCGCGTGATCCTGGATCGAGGCCGGATCGAAGACCACGATGTCGGCGTAGGCGCCTGGCCGCAGCCGGCCGCGGTCCTGCAGCGATAGATTGTCCGCGGGCAGTGAGGTCATTCTGCGCACCGCTTCCTCGGTGCTCAGGACATGATCCTCGCGCACATACTTGGCAAAGACCCGGGCAAAATTGCCATAGGCGCGCGGATGCGCCGCCGAGAGCAGGAACACGCCTTCCGGAGCGTCGCCCTGTTCGTCGGATCCGAAGCTCACCCACGGCAGCGCCATCTGCCGGCGGATATTCTGCTCAGTCATCAGGAAATAGGCGACGCCAACGCGGGTGCCGTCCTCGATGACGAGGTCAATGGCCGCATCTTCCGGGGAAACGCCCCTGGCGCGGGCCACTTCCGCCAGCGTCTTGCCGGTCAGCGGTTTTAATTTCGGATTGCGGAAGCTCAGGAACAGGGTGTTTTCGGCTCCCGCCGCACCATAGAGATTTTCCCAGCTCGCAGGATGCGGATCGCGCATCTCGGCGATCACCCTGGCCCGAATGGCAGGGTCGCGTAAACGCCTGATCCAGGCCTCCAGTCCCCCGTCCTGCACCCACGAGGGCATCGCGGCATCCAGCCCCGTCGCACCCGCCGTATAGGAGTACATGTTGGCGCTGACCCGCACGCCTGCCGCACGCGCCTGCTCGATCGCGGCGATGACGGCGTCAATCTTTTTCCAGTTGTCCTTGCCCGAGATCTTGAAGTGGTAGATCTCGGCCGGTGCGCCGCTCTCCCTGGCGATCTGGATGGTCTCCTGCACCGCAGATTCGATGCGATCGCCTTCGCTGCGCATATGAGTCGTGTAGATGCCCCCGCAGCGGGCGGACTCCTTCGCCAGCGCAATCAGTTCCGGCGTCCTGGCGTAGGTGGCCGGGGCGTAGATGAGCATCGTCGTGAGGCCCAGGGCCCCTTCTTCCATGGCCTGGCGCACCAGTCCGCGCATCAGCGCAAGCTGCGGCGCCGTGGGCTGCACATCCCCTTCGCCGAGCACATAGGTCCGCACCGTAGGCGCACCGACGAACGAGGCCACATTGGGCGCAATGCCTTTGCGCTCCAGCCCGCTCAGGTACTCGCCCAGCGTCGTCCACGTGACGGGGTATTTGATGTCTATTTCGCGTTCCACCACCTGTTTCTTCATGAGTGGGTTCAGCGGGCCCATCGAGAACTCGCCCATCACTTCCAGGGTCACGCCCTGGGACAGATCGCTCAACGCGCGGCCATCGACGAGGAGCGATTCCTCCGGATGCGCCAGCATGTTGATGAACCCGGGCGCAACCGCCTGGCCGTGTACGTCGACCTCGAGGCGGCCGACCAGATTCCGGTCCGGGCCCACATAGACGATGCGATCGCCATCGACCGCAAGCTCGCCCGGATAGGGCTTGCCGCCGGACCCGTCGTAGATGATTCCCCCGTGCAGGACCAGATCGTGAATGGCGAGATCCGCGGGGGCCGCGCCCCCTGCGAGCGGCAAGGCCGCAGCCAGGACCATCGCCAGTCGCAGCGCGAGGCCGCCAGGGCGTGGCATCCGTCGCTCACTCATCCGGAGAAACCCGCCAGGAACTGCGTGGTGGGCAGGTAGTGATCGACGAGCAGGGCCAGGAACAGCCACATCAGGTAGCTGATCGAGAAGCGGAACACGCGCATCGGCAGCTCTTCGCGCCGCGTGAGCTTGAGCATCACCGCGTGCACCAGGAATCGCCCGCTCAACACCACCGCGGCCAGCAGATAGATCAGTCCGCTCATGCCGGTGAGAAAGGGCAGCAGCGTCACCACGGCCAGGATCACCGTGTAGAGCAGCACATGGAGCCGCGTGAATTCCACGCCGTGCGTCACCGGCAGCATCGGGATGTCGACCTTGGCGTACTCATGGCGGCGCGCGATCGCCAGCGCCCAGAAATGCGGGGGCGTCCAGGCGAAGATGATCAGGAACAGCAGCAGGGCGTGCGGATCGATGGTGTTGGTCACGGCCGCCCAGCCGAGCACCGGCGGGGCGGCGCCGGCCGCGCCGCCGATGACGATGTTCTGCGGCGTGGCGCGCTTGAGCCAGAGCGTATACACCACGGCGTAGCCGATCAGGGAGGCAAAGGTGAGCAGCGCCGTGAGCGTGTTGACCAGCAGGCTCAGCACCAGCATCGAGGCGACGCCGAGCAACGCCGCGAACACCAGCGCCTGGCGATGATTCAGGGCGCCGGTGGGAAGCGGGCGGCCGCGGGTGCGCGACATGCGCGCATCGATGCGCCGGTCGAGCACGTGGTTGAGGGCCGCGGCCGAGGCCGCCGCCAGCGCGATGCCCAGGTTCCCGAACAGCAGCGCATCAAGCGGCGGCAGGCCCGGAGTGGCCAGCAGGGTCCCGACGATCGCGGTAAGCACGATCAGGGCCACGACGCGGGGCTTGGTGAGCGCCAGGTAGTCGCGCCAGTGGGCCGTGCCGAGCGCCGGCACGGCTTCGGGCGGTACGCTCAGCGGCCTGCTCACGGCGAGCGCCACACGGGACGCAGGGAGCGGTTCAGTGCGACCACGGCGAGCAGCAGCAGCGCCGCGCCCGCGTTGTGTGCGGTGGCGAGCCACAGCGGAAAGCCGCTCAGCACCATCGCCACCGCGATGCTGAGCTGCAGGATGAGCGCGGCCAGCACCGCCGTGGCGGCCAGGCGCGCGAAATCATCGCTCCGGGACAGCAGCACGCGCGCCGCCGCCAGCACCAGCAGCGCGGTGGCCAGCACGGCGCCGAGGCGATGCATGAAGTGGATCATGGCCGCGCTGCCGCTCTGCAGCGCGGGCCACCACTGTCCCTGGCATTTCGGCAGGTCCGGGCAGCCCATGGCGGCATAGTGACTGCTCGTCCAGCCGCCGAGCGCGATCTGCAGGGCGAGGGCGGCGAGTGCGGCCAGCGCGAGCTGGCGCGTGCGCGGGAGGCTCGATCCCAGGAAGGGCGTGCTGTCGCGCCAGGCGCTGAGTTCGCGCCGCCCGAGCGTGAGCACGAGCCACCACAACATCGCCAGAGTGCTCATCCCGAGCAGCAGATGTGCGGTCACGATGAGCGGCTCAAGCAGGCGCGTCACCGTCAGCATTCCGAGCAGGCCCTGGATCAGGACGAGCACGAGGAGGCCGGCGGCGTAGGGCACAGAGGTCAGCCGTTCCTTACGTGTTTGTATCACTAATGTTACAAGTATTAGAATCAGGGCAGTAAGTGTTGCTGCAGCGTAACGATGGATCATCTCCTTCCAGGCCTTGCCGGCCTCGGCCAGGCCGGCCGGGCTCACGTGCCCATAGCAACCGGGCCAGTCCGGACAACTCAGGCCCGCGGCCGAGAGGCGCACATAGGCGCCCATCACCACGACGAAGAAACACAGCAGGCAAGCGCCGAGTGCAACGGGGCGGATGAGTGCGGCACGGGACATCGTTCAACCGATATGCGAGAGCTCTAGCAGCTTCTTGAGATCATCACGCAGGCCCGAGGGGTTGTCGCGCACATCGTAGCGCATCATCAGATTGCCCAGTGGATCGACGACGAACAGGGTGTGGGTCCGCGGCGCCGGAAACACCTGCTGCAGGGCCGATCCGCCCATGGCCGATGTGCCGGTGGCGGCCGGCGGCAGCGTGACCAGCCCCGCCTGTTCGCGCTGCAGATAACCCGTGTCGCAACAGCCCGCGCCGCCGAGCAGCACGCGCTGCACGCGCGGCGCCAGCTTGCCGAGCGACAGCCAGGTCTGGCGGGCATAGATGAGCGAGTCGCGGCAGTCCACGTCGCAGCCCGCCGCGCCCGCGCCGATCACCACCAGCGACCACTTGCCGCTGAACACAGCACCGGGCACGGGCACCACCGGCGCGATGAGCCGGCCATGATTCGTGTGGCTGACGGGGCGCCAGCTCGAGCCGTAGTACAGCCAGAACGCGCTACCGAGCGGCGCCGCGAACAGCAGCAGCAGCCCGGGCAGGGTCCAGCGGCTGGTCCTCGCCGGCGACGGGCTCCTCATGCGCCGCGCCGCTCCAGGTTCAGGAACACATAGAGAAACACGGTCAGCGCCGCGAAGCCCCACCACTGCAGGGCATAGCCCAGGTGCCGCTGCGGGCCCAGGCCCTCCGCGGCGCTGCGCCAGTTGCGCCGGAAGCCGAAGCGCTCGTCCGCCGCGAGCAGCAATTGCTGTGGCTCCACTCGTGTACCCAGCGCCGCGCCCAGCTGCTCCGCAGTGGGAAAGCTGGTGCGCTTGGGCCAGCTGGAATCCGCCGCCGGCGGCGCCTGTCCCGCGGCGAGCGCGGTCACGGGCAGGACATCCAGGCGGCCACGCAGCTGCGCGGCGTCCGGTTCCGCAATCCGGACATCGGGCAGGCGGTCGCGCCGCCCGTCCGGCCATTCCACCCACCCCCGGTTCACCAGCAACCAGCGCCCGTCCTCGAGTCGCAGCGGGGTGAGCACTTCATAGCCCACCCGCCCGCCTTCGCTCATGTTGTCCAGCAGGAACTGGTGCGCCGGGTCGTAGCGCCCCGTGACGATCACCTGGGCGTAGCGCGGCAGCGAGGCCGTCGATCGCGCACCCAGCGCCCCCGCCGGAGCACTCGTGCCCGCGGCAAAGGCGGCCGCCAGGGCTGTTTTTTCGGCGGCGCGGTGCCATTGCCAGCGGCCGAGCTGCACGAACAGCAGCACGGCGGCCAGCGCGAGCACGCTCATCCAGCCGCTGGCGATGAACCGGCGGGAGCCAAATTCCAGGCGCAGCACGCGGGGGCGACTCCGTTGGGTTTTCCAGGGGGCCGGCATTGTGCCGTCCACTGCGCGCCGAGTACAGGCGGGCGCCTATACTCTGGGCATGGATGCAATCAGGCTGGTGGTGATTGCCGTGCTGGTGGCCATCGTCGCGAGCCTGGGCACGGCGCTCTACCATCTGGCCACGGGCCAGGGCGATTCCAGCAAGATGGTGCGCTCGCTGACGCTGCGCGTGGCGCTGTCGGTGGCCCTGTTCCTGCTGCTGATGATCGCCTGGCGCCTGGGGTGGATCCATCCGCACGGCATCGAGCGCTGAATTCGGCGTGATTCGCCTGCGGCCACAGTCCGTCGGGCTCAGCTGCGCCGTGCTGGGCGCGCTCGGCTTTTCGCTCAAGGCCATCTTCGTCAAGGCCGCGTATCGTTACGGCGTCGATCCCGAGACGCTCCTGGCGCTGCGCATGCTGTACGCGCTGCCGCTGTTCCTGCTGCTCGGCGCCCGCGCCGCGCGCACGGCCCCGACCGCCATCACGCCGGGCGACTGGCGCGCCCTCGCGCTGCTGGGGTTCCTGGGCTATTTCGCTTCGAGTTACCTGGATTTCCTCGGCCTCCAGCACATCTCGGCCGCGCTCGAGCGCCTCATCCTGTACGTGTACCCGACCATCGTCGTGCTCTACGCCGCCTGGCAGGAGCGCCGCCGCCCCTCGCCGGCGATGCTGCGCGCGCTGCTGCTCTGCTACGCCGGCGTGGCCCTCGCGGTGGCGCATGACGTGCACGCGGGCGGCGCGCAGGTCTGGCTCGGCGGGCTGCTGATTTTCGCGAGCGCGCTGCTCTACGCGGCCTATCTGCTGCGCTCGGCACCGCTCCTGGCGCGCGTGGGATCGGCGCGCTTCACCGCCTGGGCCACCACCGCCGCCTGCCTGTATGCGATCGCGCTGTTCCTGGCGCGACGCCCGGTGGCCAGCCTCATCGCCCAGCCCTGGCCGGTGCAGGCGCTGAGCGCGGCGATGGCGATCTTCTCCACGGTGCTGCCGATCTGGCTGTTCTCCGAGGCAATTCGCCGGCTGGGTCCGGGTCCGACGGCGATCATCGGCTCGCTCGGCCCGGTGATCACCATGCTGCTCGCTTGGCAGCTGCTGGGAGAATCGCTCGGCGTGCTGCAATTGCTGGGCGCGGCGCTGGTGGTCTACGGCGTGCGCGTGGTGGCCGCGGAACAGCGATGAAATCCTGCCGCTCAGCTCTTATGCTGGCGCGATCATGAACCCGGACGATTCCCGTTCCCTGTGGCTGACGGCCGCGGCGCTGGTGCTGCTGTGGTGCGTGGGTCTTTTCGGCCGCGGCTACTGGACACCCGACGAGCCGCGCGAGGCGGCGCTCGCCGCCTCCGTCAGCGCCCATGCGCTGGCGCTGCCGCTCCTCGGCGGCGTGACCTTTGCGGAGAAGCCGCCACTGACCTACTGGCTCGCGGGCGCGTCGATGGCGCACTTCGGCCACGGTGCGGCCGCGGCGCGGCTGCCGCAGCTGGGCTACGCGCTGCTGGCGTTTTTCTCCGTGGTCGCGCTGGCCCGCGTGCTCCTGGCGGGCCGGGCGGGAGCGCGCTCGCTTGCGCTCGCGACCGGTGCCCTCTTCGCCACCGGCACCCTGGTCTACCAGGTGCAGATCTGGCTCGACACCGACGCCCTGCTGCTCGCCGGCGTCTGCCTCGCACTGGCGGGCATGTCCAGCGGACTCGCCTCCAGCGCGCGCGAGGGCCGGCTGCGCGGGTATCTGGCGATGCACGCCGGGCTCACGCTGGCCTTCTTCAGCAAGAATCTCGCCGCCTGGCTGGTGCCGGTGCTGGCGTTCCTGTGCTTCATCGCCTGGGAGCGCCGCTGGCGCGAGCTGCTGCGCTGGGAGTTCTGGCTCGGCGCGCTGTTGCCGCTGGCCTGCATCAGCGCCTGGGTGCTGAGCGTCGCGGCCCGGCCCGACGGTGCGCAGGCGCTGCGCATCCTGTTCTGGAATAACCTGGTGGGCCGGGTCCTGCCGGTCGCCGCCGAAGCCCGCTATGACTATACCGGTGGCCACCCCAACTGGCCCGGCCGGTACTTCGCCGAGTTGCCGCTGTATCTGCTGCCCTGGACTGCGCTGGCGCTGTATGCGCTGCGGGCGGCGTGGCGCGGTGCCCGCGAGCCCGGAGCGCATCGGGCGGCCTGGCGCTTCGCGCTCTGCGCCGCGCTGCCCGGTCTCCTGCTGCTGTCCTTCGCCGCCACCGGGCGCAGCATCTACGCCGCGCCGTGCATGATCGGTTTCGTGCTGCTGATCGCGCTGTGGATGGCCGATTCGGCTGCGGAGGCGCGCGCCGCGCCCGCGCGCCGCGCGCTCTCGATCACGGCACTGCTCGTCGCAGTGCTGGCGCTGGTGGTCCTGGCCGCCACGCTCGCGCTCCAGTCCACGGTAGCGCGAACTTCGTCTTTGCAGTTCCTGCTCAGCGCGATCGCGGCCGTGGCCGTCGCGGTCGCCGCCGCACGTGTGTGCTTTGCGCGCCCGACGGCCCTGCCCATCGCTGTGACGCGCCTGGCTGCGGCCTGGTGCCTGCTGTTCTCCGTGGGTGTCCTGAGCCTGTTTGCCGCGGTAAATCGCACGCAGGACATTGAGGGACTGGCCGCTCGGGTCGCCCAGGCCGCCGGCCCGGCACCGCTGCTGTTGTGGAATCCGGACGAGACCACGCTCGCCTGGGCGCAGCTCTTCCTGCCCGCGGAGCGCTGGACGGTGCTCGATGCCGCGGATGCCGGCGCCGCAGCCCCGCTGCTGCAGCGGCTCCGGGGCGAGCCACGCCCGCGCATCGTGAGCCTGATCGCGGGCCCTCGCTGGTCGCGCGCGGAATGGGTGGCGTATCTGCGCGGGGCCGCCAGGGTTGCGGCGCGAGCCAATGCCCTGCCATCGGCCGAACCTGCGCTGACGGCGGCAGGCCTGGTGACCATCGCGCGGGTCGAACGGCCCGGGGGCCGGGGCTATCTGCTGTGGTCGTTGCCGGATGCGCCGTCGCCGGCGCCGGCGCGGTAGCGGATCGTTCAGGGTGGCGCCTCCAGCCTATCGCGCAGCGACCTCGGCAGCTGCAGATCGCCGGCGGCATACTTGCGATCGAACAGATCGCCCCCGCCCGGCTCGGGATCGGCGTGCCCCAGCGGGCAGGCAAATCCCGCGAGAATCAGCCAGAACGCTATGACGCAGCGCCCGCTGCGGAGCGTGAAAACGCCGGTACTGGAATCGAAGTCGTAATGTTTTCCGAGCGGTTGATGCGACCACGGAAATTCCGGTCGCTTCGGCGTGGTGAGGTAGGGCGAGTCCGGCGTGGAGCCCATGCCCGCGTCTCGCCGGCGCTCGCGCGAGGAATTCCCGATCGAGGCCGCGGCAGCAGCGCTGAGTTCGCCGTTCCAGTCCAAACTCGGGGTGGCTGCCGCAGCCGTCGCCGGCGCTGCGATGTTCCTCGGCGACGGTGCCCGGAGCTCGGCCCTGCGGGTCGCCACGGCGCCTGGCGGGCCAGCATGGCCGGCTCGCGAGTCTGCGGCCCTTGTCCTGCGCGGGCGCTTTTCGGCCGGATTCGCAGTCCCGCTTCGCGCCAGCCAGACGATCACCGGATTCGACGCTTCCATCGGTGGCGGTTCCCGCAGCGAGCCGGTGGCGATGAGCAGCCCGCCGAGCAGATGCAGTCCGACGACGGCGAGCAGCGCGTACAGTCGCGCCCGGCGCGTGGCGGTAACCCCTCGCATTCCGCGCCCTCTCTCGGTAAGTCCCGGTCTTGCAAAGGCTGGTATGGTTTTGAGTCTGCGACCGCCTCTGCTTTCCGAAGTTCCCGGCGGCCGCGTCCACCCGGGGCCATGAAAGTGGCGCGCAGCATGTCCGGGCACGGCTGGTCAAGCTGCCGTTTCAGGCGCAGGATCGCGTCCTGGCATAGGACAATTCGGGGGTCCCCAATGCAGCAGCGACTCGCAGTCATGGCGGCGTCGATCCTGGGGCTGGCGATCGGCGCGCAGGCGCTCGCCGCGACGCCGGAGGCCAGGGCCGACGCGCTGGTCGACGATTTCGTGTACGGGAGTCTGGCACTCGCTCCGGCCACGGCGACCTTCGCCGGCTATCACGTGCACAAGGGCGTGCGGCTGGACAACCACTGGGATGATTACAGCAAGGCCGGGGTCGCCCGCATGCGCAGCTTCAATCTCGGGCTGTCGCAGCGGCTGGACTCGCTCCAGGGCGCCGCGATCGACGCCGAACGCCAGGCCGATCTCGATATCGTGCGCGACTCCGTCGGCCTGAACCTGCTGGAGTTCGATCGCATCCAGAATTACCGCCACAACCCGACCTTCTACGTCGAGCTGATCGGCAACGGGCTCTACAACCTCTACGTCCTGAACTCCGCCCCTGAAGCGCAGCGCTTCGGCTACATCATCGGGCGCCTGCAGCGCCTGCCGCTGCTGGTCACGCAGGCCAGGGCCAATCTCATCGACGCGCCCGAAGTGTGGAACCGCGTCGCGCGCGAAGAGAACGACGGCAACATCGAGCTCATCGACAAAACGCTGCGCGCGGCCACACCGGCCGCGCTGCGCGCCGCGTACAGCGCCGCCGCCGCGCCGGCCCTGAAATCGCTTCGCGATTTCAACAGTTATCTCGCCACCACGCTCTCGAAGAAAACCAGCGACTGGCGCCTCGGTGCCGAGAACTACCGGCAGAAGTGCGGTTTCTACCTGCACACCGGCAAGAGCCCGGCTGAGCTGCTGGCGGTGGCCGAACACGATCTGGCCGCGACGCGCGCCGAGATGGCCAGGGTGGCGGCGCCGCGCCCGGTGGAGGAGGCCCTGGCCGAGGTGGCCAGCCAGCACGCGACCCCCGCGACCTACATGGATGAGGTACGGCAGGCGCTCGCGCAGTCCACCGCCTTCGTCAGGCAGAAGGACCTGCTCACGCTCGCCGACAACAGCAACCTCGCGGTGATCGACACGCCGGTGTTCATGCGCGGCATCTACGCGGTCGGGGGCTTCAACGCCGCTCCCGCGCTCGAGCCGCAGCTGGGCGCCTACTACTGGGTGACGCCGATCCCGGCCGACTGGCCGCAGGCGCGCGTCGATTCGAAGTTGCGCGAGTACAACCACTACACCCTGCATCAGCTCACGGTGCACGAGGCGATGCCCGGCCACTACGTGCAGGCCGAATATGCCAACCGCCTCCAGCCGCTCGCGCGCCGCGTACTGCGCAACATCTGGGGCAACAACGCCTACATCGAGGGTTGGGCTGTATACGCGCAGCAGATGATGACCGACGAGGGCTATCTGGACAACGATCCGAAGATGCGGCTCGCCTTGCTGAAGCAGGTGCTGCGTGGCGAGGCCAACACGATCCTGGACGTCCGTCTGCAGACCCTGGGCATGACGGAGCAGCAGGCCCTCGACCTGATGATCAAGCAGACCTACCAGGAGCGCGAAGAGGCGACCGCCAAGCTGCAGCGCGCGCAGCTCTCTTCCTGCCAGCTCGCCGTGTACTACGCCGGCTCGCAGGGCTGGAAGGAGGTGCGCGCGCACTATCGCGACCGTCACCCGCAGGATTTTTCATTGAAGAAATTCCACGAGGCGGCGCTGAACGAAGGTGCCGTCCCGCTGGCGACGCTGGACCGTCTGCTGAAGTAGGCTCGATCGCCGCGGGCCGCCACCATCATGACCCGGGTTGAAATCACCAAGCTGGCCGCCCACCACGATGCCCGCGGCGTACTGTTCGAGCCGCTCGAGTCCGCGCGCCTGTCCGGCTGGAAGAACATGCACGCCGTGATCACCGAACCGGGCGCGGTGCGCGGCAACCATAAGCATCTGCGCGGCACGGAGGTGACCGCGGTCGTCGGCCCTGCTCTGGTGCGTTACTGCGAGGATGGCCAGACCTGCGATGCCGCGGTGCCGGCCGGGGAGGTGTGGCGCTTCGAATTTCCGCCTGGCGTGGCGCACGCGTTCAAGAACACCGGCGACCGGCCCTTCCTGCTGGTGTCCTTCAACACCGAGCTGCACCGCCCCGATAATCAGGACGCCGAGCCGGTGGAGTTGATCGAGGTCGCGGCGCGTTAGCCCGGTCCCGGACCGGGAGACCTTTAATTGCCATACGGGCCGCCCAAGACTAGAGTCGGGGCGTAGGCTCTCGTTTCAAGGTCTGGAGGTCGTCATGACTACCCGCACCATTGAATGGGCTCAGCCCCAGCGCCGCAGCACGGCCTTCCTTGCGATCGTTGCACTCCACGCGCTGGTTATTTACGGATTCCTGGACGTGTTCAGGCCGCCCCAGACGCACCCGTTGCCGCCCGCGCTTCAGTGGACCGTCATCGACGAGGTGTCGCGTCCCGAACCCTTGCCGACACCCATGCCGCTGCCATTCAAGCCGAGCGCTGGGCAGCCTGTGCCGCTTCCGCCACTGCCGCTGCCGCCTTTGGGATCGACAATGAGCGAGGAGATTCCTGCCGGGCCGGGCACCGAAGTGGGATCGACCGATGGTTCGCCGGGGGCGGTCTCCGTGGTGGCGCTCTCATACGTGGTCACGAGACGGATCGAGGATTACTACCCGCCGCAGGCGATTCGCCTCAGTGAAGAGGGGGCGAGCACCCTGCAGGTGTGCGTGGCTGCGAACGGCATGCTCGCCGGTGCGCCGACGCTGCAATCAAGTTCCGGATATTCACTGCTGGATGCTGCCGCCCTGAAATGGGCGCGCGAAGCGCTGCGATTCACGCCGGCGCAGCGGGACGGCCAGGCAGTACCCGCGTGCAAGGGCTTCCGGGTGACGTTCAGGCTCAGGATGTAGGGAGGGGCCGACAGCGGAGCCGGGCGAGCTCAGCCGAGCTCGTCCGGCATCCCGGCCTTGCGGCGGGCGATGTACTCGCGCAGCGCCTCGTCGAGCGCCGCGTCCAGCGGCGGGGCCTCGTAGGACTCCAGCAGGGCCTTCCAGCGCTGGTTGGCGCGCCTGAGCTGGTCGACTGACCCCTCTGCACTCCATTGTTCGTAGGAATTGTTGTCCGCGAGCTCAAAGTCATGGAACGCGTGTTCGTAATTCGCCATCGTATGCGCCGAGCCGAGGTAGTGCTTGCCCGGACCGATTTCGCGAAACGCGTCCAGCGCGAAGCCGTTGGCGTCGAGACTCAGACCCCTGGCGAGGGTGTGGAATCCGCCCAGCTGGTCAACGTCCATCACGAACTTCTCATAGGACATCGCGAGCCCCGCCTCGAGCCAGCCCGCCGCGTGGAGAATGAAATGGGCGCCGGCCATGAACGCCGGCCACATCGAATTCGCGCTCTCGAAGGCGGCCTGGGAGTCCGCGACCTTTGATCCGCACAGGTTCCCTCCGCAGCGCAGCGGCACTCTGAGGCGCCTGGCCAGCTGGCCGATGGCGAAGTAGGCGAGCGCGGGTTCGGGGGTGCCGAAGGTCGGGGCCCCGCTCCGCAGCGACATCGAGGAGAGGAAATTGCCGAGGATCACGGGCGAGCCGGGCCGCTCGAGCTGCGCGAGCGCGACGCAGAACATGGCCTCGGCGTAGCACTGGGCCAGCGCGCCGGCGGTGGTGACCGGTCCCATCGCGCCACCGAGGATGAAGGGCACGCACACCGGCGCCTGGTTGGCCGCCGCATAGGTGCGGATCACCCGGCTCGCTTCGCCGTCGAGCACGAGCGGCGAATTGACGTTCACGTTGCCGAGGATCACGCAGTGGCTCGCAACGAAGTCCGCGCCATAGAGGATCCGGCACAGCTCGATCGAGTCCGCCGCGCGCGCGGCGGTCGTGACCGAGCCCATGAAGGGCTTGTCCGAATAGCGCATGTGCGCGTAGACCATGTCGAAGTGCCGCTTGTTGACCGGCACGTCGACCGGCTCGCACACCGTACCGCCGGAGTGGTGCAGCCAGGGCGAGAGGTAGGCGAGCTTGACGAAGTTGTGGAAGTCCGCGAGCGTGCCGTAGCGGCGGCCGCGGTCGAGATCGGTCACGAAGGGCGGTCCGTAGGCCGGCGCGAACACGGTGTGGTTGCCGCCGATCTGCACGCTGCGGGCGGGATTGCGCGCATGTTGCGTGAACTCAGGCGGCGCGGAGCGCCGCACGAGCTCGCGGGCCAGTCCGGCGGGCACGTGGATCCGCCAGTCGCCGGCGATCTTTGCCCCCGCTTTCCGCCATAGGGCGATCGCCTCGGCATCGCCGCGGATCTCGAAGCCTATTTCCTCGAGCAGGATATCGGCGTGGCGCTCGATGGCGTCCAGCCCCTCGGGCGACAGGAATTCGTAGGGTGGCAACTCGCGGGTGATGTAGGCCGGCGCCACCGGTCGCTGGGCCCGGGCTTTCTGCCGCGCCTCGCGGCCGCTCGGTCGGGCGCGGCGTGCGGCCGGATCACTCTCGGACATGGGCTGCTCTCCTGCCTGGAGGACATTCTGACTCAACGGGCTCCCGGTCAACCCGGATTCCGGGCCGATCGGGCGCCAGCATTGAAAATTCAGCCGCTGAGGGCGCTAAATGTCCGCCATGACTGCGGACGATTTCAGAACCCTCGCGCTGGCGCTGCCGGGCGTCATCGAGGCCGCGCACCAGGGGCACGCGGACTTTCGCGTGCGCGGCAAGATCTTTGCGACCCTGGGTTACCCGGGTGAAGAGTGGGGCATGGTGCGGCTCGCACCGGAGGAACAGGCAAAACGTGTCAGGCAGGCGCCCGCCGTCTTTGTGCCGGCGAAAGGTGCCTGGGGCGAGCAGGGCAGCACGCTGGTGAAGCTGGAGGCGGCGAGCGCGGAGAGCGTACGCCCGGCGATGCGCGCGGCCTGGGAGCGTCTGGTGCGGGAGGAAACCGCGGCCCAGCTCAAGGCCGGCGCGCGCGGGAAACCGGAGCGGCCGAAGAGGATGAAGATCTAAAAAGGGCGGACGCGCTTCCGGGTGCGATACGGCGCGGTCAGGAGGGCAACATGAAAATCGGAGTGATCGGTTCCGGAACGGTGGCGCAGACACTGGCGGCCGGCTTCATCCGGCACGGCCACCCGACCATGATGGGAACGCGGGACCAGGCCAAGCTGAAGGAATGGGCCGCGGCCCATCCGCAGGCGAAGCTGGGCCGTCCGGAAGAGGCGGCGGCGTTTGCGGAAGTCGTGGTGCTCGCGGTCAAGGGGGGCGCTGCGGGCGCAGTGGTGCGTTCCGTGGGCGCGCCCCCACTGAAGGGAAAGGTCGTCATCGATGCGACCAACCCCATTGCGGACCTGCCGCCCGAGAACGGAGTCTTGCGATTCTTTACGGACCTGGATCACTCGCTGATGGAGACACTGCAGCAGGAATGCCCTGGCGCCCGCTTCGTCAAGGCCTTCAACTCGGTGGGGTCGGTGAGGATGGTCAATCCGCAGTACGCGGGCGGCAAACCGACCATGTTCATCTGCGGGAACGACGCCGCCGCCAAGCAGACCGTGACCGGCATCCTCGGTCAGTTCGGCTGGGAGACGGCGGACATGGGTGGCGTTGAAGGGGCCCGGGCCATCGAGCCGCTGTGCATGCTCTGGTGCATTCCCGGCCTCCTGCGTAATGAGTGGTCGCACGCCTTCAAGCTGCTGAAGTAGGGGCGAGGAGCCCGAGGGGGCTCCCGCGGATGACTCCTAAGCCGCGGCGGCCATCGCGGACACTTCGCGTTCGAGGGCCTTTGGGCTGGCCAGGAATGCACCGCCCATCCCCTGGCTCATCGGATCCGGGAAAATATCCTCGGTGCCCGCTTCGATCCCCGCGACGATTGCCCGTGCGGCTTCGGCAGGCGAGGTCTTCGGCAGGGTGATGCCGGCGGCCATGCGCGTGTCGATGGGACCTGGGTACACGCCGAAGACCTGCGTACCCTGCGCCTTCAGCATGGCGCGTGCAGCCTGCGTGACCGAATGCGCGGCCGCTTTCGAGGCACTGTAGGCCAGCAGCAGGGGGAAATTGACGAGCGAGGCGACCGATCCGATATTGACGATGGCGCCGCCGCCGTTGCGTGCCAGCACGGGCGCGAAGGCCTGCATCATCGCGAGGGTGCCGAAGAAGTTCACGTCCATCTCCTGGCGCCCGGCGCTGACCCAGTGCGAATCCGTGAACGCGCCGCCGACGTGCGCGGCGACTCCGGCGTTGTTGACGAGCAGCTGGACGTCCGGTGCGCGGGCCGCAGCGGCGCTGATCTGCGCGGCTTTGGTGACGTCGAGTTCGAGGGCAACCACCTTGCGGCCATGGCGCGCGAGGAGGGGCGCGAGGTCCGTCGCGGCGCGTGCGGCCGCGTAGACCCTGGCGGCGCCGCGGGCGATGAGTGCGTCGACGATGGCTTCGCCGATGCCGCGATTGGCGCCGGTCACCAGCGCCGTAATACCTGCGATCTTGAGGCTCATGATCCATACTCCCGTGGGTGCGTAAACAGAACGGTCTGTCTATCCATCCCTTGACTATAGACCGATCTGTCTGTACCGTCAAGCGTGGCCAAAAACAGCGCAAAAACGGAGGCGCCGGACGTCCGGGAGCGGCTGCTCGATGCGGCCGATCGCCTGTTTTACCGGGAGGGCGTGCGAGCGGTAGGGGTCGATCGCGTCCTCGCCGAGGCCGATGCGGCCAAGGCCTCCCTGTACGCGCACTATGGATGCAAGGACCAGCTGGTCGCCGCCTATGTCGAGCGCCGCACCGGGGCCGCGCGCGCGGACATCGAGGCCTACGTGGCGGTGTTCCCGCCGGAGCAGCGCGCGCTGCGCTTCTTCGACTACCTGGTGGAGTGGACCGCTCAGCCGGGATTTCGGGGCTGCCCGGTCCAGCACGTGGTGGGTGAGATTACCGATCGCGCCCATCCGGCGCGCGTGCTGGCCGCCGCGCAGCGCCAGTGGTTGACCGCGCGATTCACCGAGTGGGCCCGGGCAGCTGGCGCAAAGAACCCGAAGCGCGCGGCGGGCGCCCTGCTGGTGCTGTTCGACGGCGCCGTCGCCGCGGTTGAGCAGGACGGACCTGAACGGGCGCGCGATGCGCGCTGGACGGCGGAGCGCGTGCTGGCCGACTGAGGCCGGATCGGGCACAGGCCCGCGCGGCATGCGATGATCGCGCTCCCCAGGGGGTGCAATCATGAAATTGCGATACAGGATTCTCGGCGGCGTGGGGCTGGTCCTCCTCGTCGCGCTCGCGACCCTGGCGCTGGCCATGAGCCACGATTCGGCCTGCGGTCCGGCGCCTGCGCTCCCCGCGAATACCCCGACGATGCAGGCCATAGTCTCCCGCTGCTATGGCCCACCGGAGGTGCTCAGGCTGGAGGCGATCGCCAAGCCCGTCCCCAAGGCCGACGAAGTGCTGGTGCGGGTGCACGCGGCTTCCGTCAATCCGCTCGACTGGCATTACATGCGGGGCAAGCCCTATCTCGTGCGCCTGAGCGCCGGCATGGGCGCACCGGAGGTGCCACGGCTGGGCGTCGATTTCGCGGGCACGGTCGAAGCGGTCGGCAGCGGCGTCACCCATTTCAAGCCCGGCGACGAGGTGTTCGGCGGGAGGACCGGGGCCTTCGCCGAGTATGTGACGGTACGCGAAAGCCGCAACGTGGTACTGAAGCCGGCCAACATCAGCTTTGAACAGGCCGCTTCGGTGGCCATCGCGGCCATCACCGCGCTGCAGGCCCTGCGCGACAAGGGGCACGTCCAGCCGGGGCAGAAGGTCCTGGTCAACGGCGCTTCGGGAGGCGTAGGCACCTTTGCCGTGCAGATCGCCAAGGCCTTCGGTGCCGAAGTGACCGGCGTGTGCAGCACGAGAAATCTCTCACTGGTCCACTCGCTGGGCGCGGATCACGTCGTGGACTACACCCGGGACGATTTCACCAGGGGGAGCGAGCACTACGACCTGATCATCGATACGGTCGGGACGCACTCGCTGCTGGAGTACCGGCGCGTCCTCAATCCCAAGGGGGCCCTGGTCATGGTCGGCAGTGCCAGCCTGGGTGACTGGATCGGGTTCCTGGTCACGCCGGTCGATGCGATCATCCTGTCGCATCTCGTCAGCCAGAAGTTCATGCCGTTCCTGGCGGAACTGAATCCGCAGGACCTGTCGATCCTGGCTGAGCTCATGCAGAGTGGGAAAATGACGCCGGTTATCGACCGGACCTACAGCCTGAAGGAGCTCCCGGCTGCCATGCGCTACGTCGAGGCCGGCCACGCCCGCGGCAAGGTCGTCATCACCGTCGAGTGAATGACGCGTTAGCGCAGTCCGGCCTGGCTCGTCAGGTACACCGCGTAGGTGCCCAGCCAGTGGCCGCCCTCGTAATGCTCGCCCGTCACGGCGGGCAGCGCGGCCTGCCGGTGCAATGCGGCGGCACTCATGAGCGCCGCGATGCGGCGGTCCCCGGTGTTCAGACCGTGCGCGATGCCCTCCAGCATCCAGGCGCGACTGAGGTTCAGCCCGTCGATGTGAGCGAGTTTGGGATCGGCCCGATCGGTCACGATCGCCGGTTGCAGCCACGCTGCGCCGGAGCGGTGCGGAATACCGGGCAGGAAATCCGACAGCCAGCGGCTGAAGTCGGGCGGCCTAAGCACCCGGCGCATGAAGTCCGCCTCGGCCAGGCAGGGCGAGAGGAAGTCCTCGCCGGAAGGTTCGTAGCGCAGCGGGCAATCCCGATCGCTGCGATAGAACCGCCGCGCGGCGTCCGCGAGCAGTGTACGCATCTGCGTGTCGCCGGCGACGCCGGCCCAGTCCCAGATCAGTCCGAAGGAAAAAGCGGTCTGATCGTGCTCGCCGATCCGGATGGGATACTGGAGTTTCGGCAGCCAGCTCTTGATCCGCGCCGCGGCTTCAGCCTCCAGCGGACGCAGGGCGCTGGACCACAGTTGCGCCTGCGGATCCGGCCACGCACGCAGCTCGGCCGACAATTGCAGCAGCCAGGCCAGGCCGTACGGGCGCTCGAAGGAGGTGCGGCCTTCGCGCTGGAGGTACGCGGCCTCGCCCGCCATGTTCTCGGCGGTGAAGCTGCGCGCCAGTTCGGTGCGTGCCATGGCGGCAAATGGCGCGTCCGGAAACATTCGCACGAGGCGCACCAGCAGCCAGTGGCCGTGGACGTCCGAGTGCCAGTCATAGCAGCCGTAGAAGGCCGGAGTCAGGACATGCGGAGGACCCGCGTCCGCGTCGCTGTCCATCGAATGACTGATGTGGTTGGGATATTCCGTGTGCAGGCACTTCAGCGCCAGGGCGGCAAATCCGGCCGCAACCTTGGCATCCAGCGCCACGACTGCGGGAGCTGTCGCCGCCTGGCCCGGCGTCCAGGCGGGCGCGCAAAAAATCAACGCCAGGGGTATCGCAGCGCGCATGGCACGGTCTCCTACAGCCTCGCCGGGATTCTCCGCGATCGCCCCGGATCATAAACGAGGCGCGTAGCGCCCGCTGCGCTTCAGCTTTTCTTCAGCAACTCGAGTTCCGTGGTGCGCCAGCCGCTGCGCAGCCCCCAGAAATAAAACACCAGCGCTGCGGCGGCCACGCTGAGCTGATCCCAGCCGTAGCTGAGTAGATCGTGGCCGCCAAATTCCCGGCTGCCGCCCCAGGACAGGCCGGTGATGGCAATCAGGTAGGCAAACAGCCACCACGCGGCCCTGAGGTGCTGGCGGAAGGCCGGCCAGCCGATGCGGTTCTGATAATACAGATAGACCGGTAGCGGCAGGATCAGCACCAGCATGATCTGGCCGGTGTAGGGCCAGCGCGCCCAGAACAGCATGAGCGTCGCGAGCACGAAGGCGAGCGGGGCCAGAAAGCGCAAGCCCGGGACGCGCAGCGGCCGGTGCAGCTGGGGCGCGGTGTGCCGCAGGACCATGACGCTCACCGGCACGACCAGAAAGGTAATGATCGTGGCCACGGATATCACCGCGGCGAGTTTGCCCCAGCCGCGGAAAAAAAATAGAAATACAAAAGAGACCAGCAGATTGAACCACATCGCCGGACGCGGTATCCCCAGGCGCGGATGCACGCGGCCGAAGGCCTCCGGCACCGTACGGCTGCGCTCCATGGCGTAGATCATGCGTGCCGTGGTCGCGGTGTAGGTGCTGCCCGTGCCGCTGGGGCTGACGAAGGCGTCGGCGTAGAGCAGGATGGCCAGCCAGTTGAGGTTCAGCGCCAGCGCCAGCTGCGCGAACGGCGAACTGTATTCCAGCCCGCCCCAGCCTTCCCGCAGGTGTTCCGGCGCCACGGCACCCAGAAAGGCCACCTGCAGCAGTATGTACACCACCGCGCTCAGGGCAATTGATCCAAAGATGGCGATGGGCACGCTGCGGCCCGGCTTGCGAACCTCGCCGGCGAGATTCACCGGGCTCTGAAAGCCGTTGTAGCTGAACACGATGCCGCTGGTCGCGACCGCCGTGAGGATCGAGGCGAAATTGCCGACGTGCGCTCCGCCATGGATGCCGACGCGAAAATTGCCCCAATGGAATCCGGTGCACATCAGCGCGATGGCCGTCGCAGCCGGCACGATCAGCTTGAAGAAAGTGATGGCGCTGTTGGTGTTGGCGAACACCTTGACGCTCCAGAAATTGACCAGGAAATACGCCACCACGAGTACGGCGGAGATCATCAGGCCAGGGAAGGTCAATTCGCCCTGGCCGTTGGCGGCGTGCAGGTACAGCTCCTGCGCCCAGGCCCAGGGCCAGGAACTCATGTATTGCACGGAAGCCTCGGCCTCCACCGGTATCACCGAGACGATGGCAATCCAGGCGGCCCAGCCGGACACGAAGCCAACCAGCGAGCCATGGGAGTAGTGTCCGTAGCGCACCGCGCCGCCGGACTCCGGAAACATCGCGCCGAGTTCGGCATAGGTGATGGCGACACACAGGATGATGCCGGCGCCGATGAGCCAGGAATAGATTGCGCCGGGTCCGGCGAGCTGCGCGGCGCGCCAGGCGCCGAATAACCAGCCCGATCCGATGATCGAGCCCAGGCCCGTAAACATCAGCGCTACGGTGCCAATCTCGCGTCGGATCGCATTTTCATTCGACATGGCTACTTCCCGTTCTGCATGGGTGCAGCCGCACGACTGCCACGATTCGTGGCAAGGCGCCTCCCCAGGGCACGACGATAGCTGGAGGGTGCCCCGAACACCACATGCCCCGCAAGCTCGGCAAGCGGACCGGCAGCGGCGAGCGGGCCCGGCTTGCGCCAGCCAGCCAGCCACCGCGGCGGTCAAAATCCGGAGGCCAGCTCGACGGTACGCGGTGCCGCCATGCCACCGTAGCGTTCGTCCACGCCCTTCAGCCGCTTCTGCGCACGGGCCTTTTGGCCATTGGCGATCAGCGACTCCACCGCGTGTAGTGCGGTCGCCAGCTCAGCGTCCAGCGCGGACCGGCAGGCGGCCAGTTCGGCCGGATCCGCCTCAGCGCTCCTGGCCAGAGTGCCGAGCGCGCGCGACAGTGCCGCCGGCGTGGCCACCTCATGATCGATGTGGGGCTGCAGGAAACTCGTGACCTTGAACATGCACCAGCGCCGCAGGGAGCGCACGCTCAACAGGTCATCGCTGACATGCGGCTCGTCCCGCTCGCCGGTGACGTACACCAGCTGAACGGAGCTTTGAAATTCAAGCAGCAGCTCCCTCGGGGGCAGAGGAATATCGGCAGTGCCGATCGGATCACTGCCCGCGTTCAGAATGGCGCCGCGAAACAGGTCGGGGTAGCCCAGCACGAGGCGCAGGGCGACGCGCGAACCTCCCGAAAAGCCGGCGACATACACGCGCCGCGGGTCCACGGGGTACCGCCGCATGACGTTGTAGGCGGCGAGCAGTGCCAACGGTTCCCGCCGGCCGAGCAGGTTCTCATCATTACCCGAGCGCGCGGCGGTGACGAAAATCACACCGAAGTCATTGAGCACCACCGCCCACCCTGCAGGCGTGCGCGCCTCCTGCCACGGCGGCACGAAGACCAGGAGCCCGTAACCCGCTGCCGGGTGCTGCGAGGGCACCCGCACCAGGAATCTCTCCTCAGACAGATTCACCGGTTGGTCCGCCAATCGCTTCCCGGACCGCAACAAATCCTGCTGCAGCTGCACTGCGGTCAACGGGCTCAGCAGGCGTCGCACCAGCTCCGCATTGCTTGAGGGTGCTCCGTAGTCGGTAAACACCACCTCACGAAGCGTCTGGCCCGCCGCGGGCGTGTCAGCGGCCGCTACCGGTAGAAAGAAAAACAACGCGCAGCTGGCCGCGAAGGCAGGGCCGCCGGTGGCGGCGCGTGGGGCAACCGCCCGAGCGCGCCAGACGCCCACGGTGCAGACCGGACCTCAGATCCAGTACACGAACACGAACAGGCCCAGCCACACCACGTCGACGAAGTGCCAGTACCAGGCCACCGCTTCGAAGGCGAAGTGGCGCGTCGGCGTGAAATGACCGCGCAGCGTGCGCAGCCAGATGATCGTCAGCATGATCGCGCCGATCGTCACGTGCACGCCGTGGAATCCGGTGAGCATGAAGAAGGTCGAACCGTAGATGCCGGTGGCGAGCTGCAGGCCCCTGTGCATGTAGGCTTCGCCGTATTCGCGCGCCTGCAGGGCGACGAAGGAGAAGCCCAGCAGGAAGGTGAAGGCGAGGAAAATCTTGAGCCGCAGGCGCTGGCCTGATTTCAGGGCGTGGTGCGCGATCGTGACCGTGACGCCCGAGCTGAGCAGGATCAGCGTATTCAGCGCCGGTACCCCGAAGGCGGGGATCACCTCGAAGCTGCCGTCCGCGCGCGGCCCGAGCTTCGCCGGGCCGTTGGTGGGCCAGCCGGCGTCGTAGTTCTGCCACAGGAAGATCTTGTTGAAGACTTTCACGCCTTCGCCGCCGATCCAGGGCACCGAGAGCGTGCGCGCATAGAACAGCGCGCCGAAGAAGGCCGCGAAGAACATCACCTCCGAGAAGATGAACCAGATCATGCCCATGCGGAACGAGCGGTCGACGTCCAGGTTGAAGATGCCCCGCTGGTTCTCGCCGATCACGGTGCGGAACCAGCCGATGAACATGACCGCCAGCAGCCCCAGGCCGAGCGCGAACACCAGCGGCCCGAACCATTCGTTGAGCCAGGCGGCGACCCCGAGCATGGTCGTGAACAGCGCCACCGAGCCGATGATCGGCCAGGGCGTGCCGTGGGGAATGTAGTACTTGCTGGAATCGACCGGAGCGTGTGGCTGGGACATGGGGGGCTTCCTGGAAGGAGTACTCGTACTCAGCGGCTGGCGACGCGGTTGGCCGTATCGTAAAAGGTGTAACTGAGTGTCACGCGATCCATATTGACCGGCAGCGCGGGATCGAGGAAAAACCGCACCGGCAGCACGCGCTCCTCGCCCCGGCGGAAGGGCTGGGGACGGAAACAGAAGCACTCGGTCTTGTGGAACCAGGCGGCGGCCTCACCCGGCGCGATGCTGGGCACGGCCTGCGCCACCGTGTCATGGCCGGTGAGATTGCGGGCCACGAAGTTCGTGGCGTAGAGCTGACCGGGATGCACCTGCAGCGTGTTCTGCGTGGGACGGAATTCCCAGTTGCCGACGGTGGGCAGGGTGGCGACGAATTCCACCGTCACGGTGCGTGTCGTGTCGGCGCTGCCGACTTGCGTCGCGCTCGCCGCTACGCTCAGCAGTTTCTGGTCGCCGAAGCCGGTGACCGAGCAGAGGACGCGATACAGCGGCACCAGCGCATAGCCGAAGGCGAAACTGCCGGCCACGAACAGCAGCAGTTTTCCCGTCAGCCGGCGATTCTCGCGCTGCCGTGGGCCGCTCACGTTCATCCGTGGCTCCGCCGCACCGACATGATGATGAAGCCGACGTAAATCGCGAGGGCGACCACCAGCAGGGCGAAGGCCGTGCGCCGCGCGTTCCGCCGTCGCCGTTGCAGGTCGACGGGGGTCAATGCCAGCCCTCGTGCTCGGCCCAGTGCTCGGCCCCGTGCTCGATCACACCGATCGTCGGCGCTTCCTGCCAGGAGTGATAGGCGGGCGGTGAGGGCAGTTCCCACTCCAGGCCGTGGGCGCCTTCCCAGACCCGATCCGCGGCTTTCGCGCCTCCGCGCACGCACTGCCAGACGATGTACGGGAACAGCAGCTGCGCCAGCCCGAAGGCGAAGCCGCCGATCGAGGACACCATGTTCCAGTCGGTGAACTGCGTGGCGTAATCGGGAACCCGGCGGGGCATGCCCGCGAGGCCGAGGAAATGCTGCGGAAAGAACAGCACGTTGACGAAGATCGCCGACAGCCAGAAGTGCCAGGTCGCGAGCTTCAGGTTGTACATGTGGCCGGTCCACTTCGGCAGCCAGTAATAGATGCCCCCCATGATTCCGAAGATCGCCCCTGGCACCAGCACGTAGTGGAAATGCGCGACCACGAAGTAGGTGTCCTGGTACTGGAAGTCCGCCGGCGCGATCGCCAGCATCAGGCCGGAGAAGCCGCCGATCGTGAACAGGAACAGGAACGCCAGCGCGAACAGCATCGGCGGCTCGAAACTGAGCGACCCGCGCCACATGGTGGCGCTCCAGTTGAAGACCTTCACCCCGGTCGGAATCGCGATCAGCATGGTCGAGAGCATGAAGAACAGCTCGCCCGCCAGCGGCATGCCCACCGTGAACATGTGGTGCGCCCAGACGATGAAGGACAGGAAGGCGATGGAGGCGGTGGCGTAGACCATCGCCTCGTAGCCGAACAGGGGCTTGCGCGAGAAGGTCGGGATGATCTCCGAGACGACGCCGAAGGCCGGCAGGATGAGGATGTAGACCTCGGGGTGACCGAAGAACCAGAAGATGTGCTGGAACATCACCGGATCGCCCCCGCCCGAGGCGCTGAAGAAACTGGTGCCGAAGAAGTGATCCGTCAGCAGCATGGTGACCGAGCCGGCCAGCACGGGCATGACCGCGATCAGCAGGTAGGCCGTGATCAGCCAGGTCCACACGAACAGGGGCATGCGGAGCAGTGTCATGCCCGGCGCGCGCATGTTCATGATCGTGACGATGACGTTGATCGCGCCCATGATCGAGGAGGCGCCCATCAGGTGGATCGCAAAGATCGCCAGCGGGAAGGAATCCCCGCCCTGCAGCACCAGCGGCGGATACAGCGTCCACCCGCCCGCCGGCGCGCCGCCCGGCACGAAGAAGCCGAGCAGCAGCAGCGTGAAGGCGAAGGGCAGCAGCCAGAAGCTGAAGTTGTTCATGCGCGGCAGCGCCATGTCGGGCGCGCCCACCTGCAGCGGGATCATCCAGTTCGCCAGGCCCACCCAGGCCGGCATCACGGCGCCGAAGATCATCGCGAGCGCGTGCACCGTGGTCAGTGAATTGAAGAACGCCGGATCGAAGAACTGCAGGCCCGGCTTGAACAGCTCGAGGCGGATCGCCATGGCCATGGCGCCACCGACAAAGAACATGATGCCGGCGAAGACCAGGTACAGCGTGCCGATGTCCTTGTGATTGGTGGTCGACAGCCAGCGCCAGATCCCGGAAGGCGGGTGATCGTGGCTGTCGTGGGCATCGGCGCGGGCGGTGTAGGCCATGGTGGGGTACTCGCGAATGAACTCTGTGGGTAAAGCTTCGGTTCCGCCGGCCGCTTCAGCTCGTGTGGGCCGCGGCCCCGGCCGCCGCCGCACTGTCGGCCGCACTGGCCGCCGCCGCTGCGGCCGCCGCCGCCGCGCTCGGTTCCGCCGGCTGCTGCAGGGCTTTCTGGGTCTGCATCCAGGCCGCAAAATCGGCCTTGCTGCGCACGTCGATCACGATGGGCATGAAGCCGTGATCGCGCCCGCACAGCTCGGCGCACTGCCCGCGATACAGGCCGGTCTTGTCCGCGTCGATCTTGAACCAGGCTTCGTTGAGGAAGCCGGGAATGGCATCCTTCTTGATCGCCAGCGCCGGCACCCACCAGGAATGAATGACGTCCTGCGCCGTGACCAGCAGGCGCACCTTGACGCCGGCCGGGACCACCAGGGGGTGATCCACGCTGAGCAGGTAATTCGGGACCTGCTTCGGATCAATCCCCGAGCCGAGCTGGCGTGCCGCATTGCTCGCGCGGTCAAGCGTGGAGAACAGGGTGACGCCGGACTCGACGTACTCATAGCCCCACTTCCACTGGTAGCCGGTGACGCGGATCGTGAGCTCCGTGTTGGTGGCGTCCTCCGTCTCGATCAGCGTCCGCGCGGCCGGTACCGCCATCACGATCAGGATCACCACCGGCAATACCGTCCAGATGACCTCGGCGACCGTGTTGTGCACCAGCTGGGCGTCGGCTACCGCGCCCTTTGACTTGCGGAAGCGCACGATCGAAACAATCATCCACCCGAATACGAAGACCGCGATCGCCACGCACCACCAGTACATCAGCATGTGCAGCTCGAATACCCGCCGCGAAATCGCCGTGATGCCGGGCGTCATGTTCAGCGTCCAGGCGGCCTGCGCCGCCGGCGCGGCCAGGCCGAGAGCGGCTGCCGCGGCGGTGCTGAGGTATCCGGATTTCTTCATATTCATTAAACGGGCCCTACGCTTTTCCAGGCTCAATCCGCCAGCGGCGGCGATTCATCCACACGGCCGACCGCGCGCTGCAAGCGCCCGGCCAGGCCGCGCCGTTCCTCTTCCGTAAGGAAGCTTCCCACCTCTAACGAACGCCCGTGCGACATGATCAGCAGGCGACTGGGATGCAGGGGGCTGGCGGCGCGCCGCAGTTTAACCTGTGCCCAATGCCTCGGAAACACGACCGGTCGCTTCCCGGCGAGCTGCGAACCGATCTCAATACGCTCGTCCGTGAGCGTGATAACCTCGACGTGGTGGCGACGGCGCTGGCTGTGCCAGAGCACGGCACCGAGCAGCAACATTTCGAGTCCCGCGAAGGGCAGCACTGCCCACCAGCCGCGCAGGGCCATCAGGCCGGCAACGCCGAACGACGTCGCGCAGGCGCTGGCATAGAAATATAGTGCGCCGCGCGGCGACAGCGAGCAGTGGGGCGCGAGTCTTATGGTCAGGCTTGCGCTCACGGGGCCGAATGGTAGCGGATGCACCTTTTCCATCGCAACTCAGGCACTTAGCGTGCAGCCGCTACGCCTGGCGCGCGAGTAAATCGCGCAGCGCAGCGGCCAGCAGGTGCGCATCGCCGGCCCGATCCGGCTGGTGCGGGAGGATTGCGATGGGCGGCGCTTCCAGGAGTTGCTCCAGCGTGGCGCAGTTTTCCTCCACCGCCGCGAAATCAGGATCGATCTGGCTGCCGGCCCAGCCTGCGTAGCGACAAGCCGATTCCCGGATCGCCGCACGCGTCAGGCGCGCGTGATTCAGGCAGCCGAGTTTCAACCCCACCACCAGGAGCACCGGCACTTCGAGCGCTCGCGCCACGTCGGCCATCGATTCGCTGGCGCTGATCGGCGCGTGCCAGCCGCCGGCACCTTCGATCAGGAACAACTCGCAGTCCGCGGCGAGCCGGCCGGCGGCCGCCGCGATCACTCTTATATCTATGCGCCGGTTCGCTCGCTGCGCCGCGATATGCGGGGATACGGCGTCGGCCAGGCAGTAGGGATTCAGCCACTCGTAGGGCGTGTTCTGGCCACTAACATCGGCGATCATGGCGGCATCAGCGTTGATTAGGCGCCCATCGTGCCACTCTGCACCGGCCGCTACGGGCTTCATGCCGGCCACCTTCAGACCCGCGGCGCGGCCGGCGGCCAGCAGGCCGGTGGTGATCCGCGTCTTGCCGACCCCCGTATCGGTGCCCGCGATGAAATAGGCGGCCGGTGCGCTGCGGGGTTGCGGGGAACGGTGGGTCGCCATGGCGCGGTCCTGCGTTGACGGATCAGCGCGGGTGCCGGCGGACGGCACTGATGGAAATGGCGGTCTCGCGGCCGGCGGGGACGGCGTGCGCGGGAACCGGCTGCGCCTGGCCTGCAAAGGCCGCGCCGCAGATGATCTCCCAGCTGGCCGGCAGGCCCCTGGCCTCGCGCAGCGATTCATAGGCGCTGGCCATGGCCTGCATGCGATGGCGGCCGGTGAGGCTGCGCCGCCGGTCGCTGGCCGCGTGACTCGCGCCGATCGCGCGGAGCTCCTTCATCAGGGCGTAGACGTCGGCGTAGTGGCGGACCTGCACTTCACGATCCATCACGGGCTCGGCCAGGCCGGCCTTCGTCAATGCTTCGCCCAATTGCGGCATGTCGGTGAAGGCACTGACGTGCGAGTCGGCATCCACGCTCGCCCACGCGCCGCGCAACTCCTGCAGCGTGGCGGGGCCGAAGCTGCTGAACAGGAGCAATCCGCCCGGGCGCAGCACGCGCTGCAGTTCCTGGAACAGCGCCACGGGCGAGGCGCACCACTGCAGCATCAGATTGCAGTAGACGAGATCGACCGACTGCGCGGCGAGGGGCATGGCGCAGCCATCGGCGCAGAGGCAATCATAGCGGCGCCAGAAACGCTGCCGGCGGCGCGCTTCCCGCAGCATGGCGTAAACCGGATCGAGCGCGATCACCCGCGCGCGCGGGAAGCGGGCGCGCAACGCGGCCGCGCCGCGTCCGGTACCGGCGCCCAGATCGACGATCACCCGCGGCTCGAGCGGAAAGTACTGCAGCCGCTCGAGCAACTCGGCGCCCACGACGGCTTGCAGCTGCGCGGCGCCGTGGTATTGCGCGCTCGCGCGGCCGAAGGCGCGCAGGACCGCCGCGCGATCGAGACGGAATTCTCCGGCCGTCGTCACGACGGGTTGCAGCGCGCGCTGCTCACGGCGCGGGTCCCGGCAAGCGAGCGGCGCCCAGGAAGTCGCGCAACGGCGGCAGCAGGCGCTCGGGGTGCGAGAGGAAGGCAGCGTGGGCGGCGCGCGGGATCTCCAGGAACTGCGCCTGCGGCAGCATTGCCGCCAGGGCCGCACTCGCCGCCGGTGCCGTCACCCGATCGTACTGGCCGGCAATCACCAGCGCGGGAATGTGGATCGAGGCGAGCTGCGCGCGCAGATCCGTGCTGGCCAGCAGCGCGAGCCCGGCCTGGAGCGCTGCTGGCCGCGCCTCGCCGTGCATCAGCGCGCCGCGCAGCGCCGCGTGCACCGCGGCGGCGTCGCGGCTGCCCCGCACCTGCAGTTCCAGGAAATCACTGACCGCGCCCCGGTAATCCCCGGCCACGCGTACGCGCAGCTGCTCCAGCGTTTCGCTGCTCGCGCCGTGCGGCCAGTCATCGCTGCGCGGGAATTTCGGCGTGGTACCGATCAGCACCAGCCGCTCGATGCGATCGGGGGCGCGGGCGGCGGCGCGCAGCGCGAGTTGCCCGCCGAGCGACCAGGCCACGAGCGTCGCCCGCGGCGGCATCGCAGCCAGCAGTTGCGCGACCGTCTGTTCGGCCAGCTGCTCCGCGTCGACCGCGGCGGCGCCGTCCTCCCAGGGGCTGCGCCCGTGGCCAGGCAGATCGATCGCCGTGGTGCGCCACTGTTCGGCCAGGGCCGCGCGCAGCGCGTCGAAGACCCGCAGGTTCGACGCCCAGCCGTGCCAGAACACCAGCGGCGCGCCGCGCCCGCTGCTCTCGGCATGAAGCGGCGCGCGTCCCGTGCGCACGGTCGCAGCCCGACCCAGGTTCATGCGGGCGGCTCGCCCTGCCAGGCGCGCTCCAGCGCGAGCAGCAGCTCATCGACATCCGCCGCGCTGTGCGCCGCCGAAAGGGTCAGACGCAGGCGCGCGCCACCGGCCGGCACGGTCGGCGGGCGGATCGGCGTGACCCAGAATCCGAGCTCGTACAGGGCACGGCTCAGGCGCAGGGCACGCGAGGCTTCGCCGACCATGAGCGGCTGGATCGCGCTGCGCGAGTCCGTCACCGGCAGCCGCAAGGCCGCCGCACCGGCACGAAACTGCTCGACCCGCGCCTGCAGCTGCTCGCGCCGCCAGCTCTCGCGCTGCGCGACCCGCAGCGCCGCGCTCGCCGCTGCCGCGACGCCCGGGGGCAGGGCGGTGGTGTAGGTGCTGGTGCGGGCGCGCTGCAGGAGAAATTCGATCACCTCTCCGTCGCCCGCGACGAAGGCGCCGAAGCAGCCGAAGGCCTTGCCCAGCGTGCCGACCAGCAGCGGCGCCGCCCGCGCATCCAGGCCGGCGAGTTCGAGCGAGCCGCGTCCGCTGGCTCCGAGCACGCCCAGGCCGTGCGCATCATCGATGAGCAGCCAGGCACGATGGGTCGCGGCGAGTTCGGCCAGTTCGCGCAGGGGCGCCACGTCTCCGTCCATGCTGAACAGGCCGTCGGTGGCAATCACGGCGCAGTCCGCGCGCTCCGCCAGCACGGCGGCGGCGTGGCCGGCATCCGCGTGCCGGTAGCGCAGCAGCTGCGCTCCGGACAGGCGCGCGCCGTCGATGAGCGAGGCATGGTTCAGGCGGTCCTGCAGCACCGTTTCTCCGCGCCCGGCGAAGGCGGCGAGTACCCCGAGGTTCGCCATGTAGCCGGTGGAGAACAGCAGCGCGCGCTCACGTCCCGTGTAGGCCGCGAGCTCCGCTTCGAGCTGCTGATGGGGTGCGCTGTGTCCGCTCACCAGATGCGCCGCGCCGCTTCCCGCGCCGAATCGCGTGCTCACCGTCTGCAGTGCTGCGATGATTTCCGGATGCTGCGCCAGCCCGAGGTAATCGTTGCTGCAGAACACGCGCAGCAACCGGCCATCCACGAGCACACGGCTGCCATCGCCCGCGCTGGGGTAGCCTTCGATCACCCGCCGCTGGCGGCGCAAGGCCGAAGCGTCCAGCGTTGCGAGTGCCGCGCCGATCTGTCCGGGATCCGTGCGCAAGCGCGCGCTCTTCGGCTCAGCCCAGGGCGGCGCGGGGCGTGGCGGCCTGCCGTTCGGCAGCGGACCGCTCCGCGGCGGGCCGCTCCGGCCGGATGCCGAGCCGCGCCAGCAACGCGCGATCGCGCGCCACGTCCGGATTGCCCGTGGTCAGCAGTTTCTCGCCGTAGAAAATCGAATTGGCGCCGGCGAGCAGCGCCAGGGCCTGCAGCTCGTCGCTCATCGTCTCGCGCCCCGCCGACAGCCGCACCTGCGCGCGCGGCAGCATGATGCGCGCCACGGCGATGGTGCGGATGAAATCGAAGGGATCCACCGGCGGCGCGTCCGCGAGCGGAGTGCCCGGCACGCGCACGAGCTGGTTGATCGGCACGCTCTGCGGGTGTTCGGGCAGGCCCGCGAGCGTCGCCAGCAGTTCGGCACGGTCGCGCTGCGACTCGCCCATGCCGACGATGCCGCCACAGCAGACGTTGAGGCCCGCCTCGCGGATCGCCTTCAGCGTGTCGAGGCGATCCTGGTAGCGGCGCGTCGAAATGATCTCGGCGTAGTAGCCTTCCGAAGTGTCGAGGTTGTGGTTGTAGTAGTCGAGGCCTGCCTCCTTCAGTTCCCGCGCCTGCTCGCCCGAGACCATGCCGAGGGTCACGCAGGTTTCGAGCCCCAGTGCACTCACCTCGCGCACCATCGCCGCCACTTTCTTCAGGTCCTTCGCCTTGGGTGAACGCCAGGCGGCGCCCATGCAGAAGCGGGTGGCGCCGGCTTCGCGCGCCGCGCGGGCCCGCTCCACGACCGCTTCGAGCGGCAACAGCGCCTCGTTGGCCACGCCGGTGTCGAAGCGCACGCTCTGCGGACAGTAGGCGCAGTCTTCCGGGCAGGCCCCCGTCTTGATGGACAGCAGCGTGCTCATCTGCACTTCGCTCGGGTCATGCCAGGCACGGTGGACCTGCTGGGCCTGGAACAGCAGTTCGGGAAAGGGCAGCGCGAAGAGCTGTTCCGTCTCGGCAACAGTCCAGTCATGGCGGGGTTCGTGCATGCCCGGTCTCCTTATCTACAGCTGTTTCAGCGATCCACGCCCGTTGTGGCCCAGGCAGGGGCCCACGCTGCCCGACGGGCGGCTGCGATGTTCGCCATCGCCCCCGGGACTGTCAACTAAAGTGTGCCTTCCAGGTCGACAATGTGCCGCCGAGGCGCCTCGCTGCAAGGGGTCCCTGCACCACCGCAGTGCCAGGCCGGGGTGGAGCCGGCGCTAGGGCTGACGATGAGCCACCGAGATGGCTGTCAGGATACCCGCCAGGATGCGTGTCGGATGCGGCGGACAGCCGGGGACCGCAACGTCCACCGGTATGACGTTGGACACACGGCCCAGGCTCGCATAGCCCTCGCCGAAAATTCCCCCGGTGCAACCGCAGTCCCCCAGTGCGACCACCAGTTTCGGATCGGGTGTCGCCGCGTAGGTTCGGGTCAGTGCGATCTCCATGTGCCGGCTCACCGGTCCGGTGACCAGCAGCAGGTCCGCGTGCCGTGGACTCGCGACAAAGCGGATGCCGAGCCCCTCGAGGTTGTAGAGCGGATTGTTGAGGGCGTGGATCTCGAGTTCGCAGCCATTGCAGGATCCGGCGTCGATGGCACGGATGCACAGCGCCCGGCCCAGGACCTTCAGGATGCGTGCCTGGAGCGCTTCGCGTACGCGCAGGGCGTCGTCAGGCAGCGGCGCCGGCTCGGTGACGACGCCGACGCGCGCGATCTGCATGAGTGTTTTCAGCATGAGCTACAGATCGTGGCCGCTGTAGGACAGGTTGAACGACTTATTGATCAGGGGAAAATCCGGAACGATGTTGCCGTGGATGGCGTATTCGAGCACCGGCCAGTTCTGCCAGGACGGATCGTGCGGGTGGCAGCGGCGGATGCGGCCGGCGGTACCGGCTTCGAGGGCCACCACCACCGGGCCCCGCCAGCCCTCGATGACGCCGATGCCGGCGGCCGCTTCGGGCGGCGTGGGGAGCGCTGCCCGGTGCTCACCGCCGGGAATCCCGTCCAGGATGCGTTGGACCAGTCGACAGGATTCCTGCAGTTCATCGAAGCGCACGCTGACTCGCGCCGCCACGTCGCCTTCCGCGTTCACGCACTTGACGGGCGCAAGCTCGCCGTACGGAAAGCAGGGCAGGTCGACGCGCAGGTCAAAGGGCTGCCCGCTGGCACGGCCGGCAAAGCCCGTCAGCCCCAGCCGCGCGGCCAGCGCGGGCTCGACGCGACCCGCGCCCACGAAGCGATCGCGCACTCCGGAATGCTCATCGTAGATGTTCCGGAGCACGGCCGCTCCCCGCAGCACCCCCTCCACTTCGCGGCGCAGGCCGCTGGCCGCGCCGGGCGCCAGATCGGTCCGCGTACCGCCGGGAACGACGGCGTCGAGCAGGTAGCGCTGGCCCAGCGCCTGTTCCGTCGCGCGCAGCAGCAGCTCCTTGAGCCGGGAAAACTGGGCGTAGCCGAAGGCAAATCCGGCATCGTTGCCCAGCGCGCCCAGATCGCCCAGGTGATTCGCGATTCTCTCCAGCTCCAGGCACAGGGCCCGCAGCCAGGCCGCGCGGGGCGGAATGGTCACGCCGGCGAGGCCCTCGAGGGCCTGGCAATAGGCCCAGGAAAATCCGACCGCGGAATCGCCCGACACGCGTGCCGCCAGCCGGTGCCCGTCCATGATGGGCAGCTCCGTGAAGCGGCGCTCGATGCCCTTGTGCGCATAGCCCAGGCGCTCCTCCAGCCACAGCACCTTCTCGCCCACGATCGAGAAACGGAAATGGCCCGGCTCGATGATGCCGGCGTGGACCGGTCCGACCGGAATCTCGTGCACGCCCTCGCCGCCGACCCGCACGAACGCATAGTGATCGACGGCGGGCGTGGCGGGCGCGTCCGGCACCGCGGCATCGAGCAGCGGACGGAACGACGCCGGCCAGGCTGCGTGGCGCAGCCAGGGACGCCGATCCGGATCCGTGGCGTGAACGCCGGTGAGATCCGCAGCGGCGCGCTGCATCCGGGTCGCGGCCGGAAAGATATCCTCCAGGCCTGGATATTCCTCCTGCGGCGCCGTCAGCAGCAACTCAGTGACGAGCAGGCCCTCGGCCGCCGCGAAGCAGGCATGAATCTGCCTGGCAGAAGCGGTGCTGGCGCTGGCCCACAGGGCGAGCAAGCGTCCGTGGCCGGCGATCACGTCCTGCGCCAGCGGACGCCATTCCAGCGGCGTAGCCCGCAGCAGGCGCGCCCCGGGCGCGCCGGGCAGCGAGACGGCGCGATCGAACCAGGGGCGCGCGCTCATCAATGGCCCCCGATCAGCTGGGCCGCCGCGCGATACCAGTGGGCCAGGTATGGCGGAATGAACACGCCCAGCATCAGCACCAGTCCCAGATGGGCGAACACGGGCAGGAGTGCCGGGGAATGCGGGAGCCTTTTGACACTGCTGATACCGAACACCATCGGCTGCACGCGCCCGAAGATGGCCGCGAACGCGACACCGAGCGCGAGCAGCAGTATTGGCGTCGCCCACGGCTGCTCCCGCATCGCCGTCGTCAGGATCAGGAACTCGCTGGCAAAGAGGCCGAACGGAGGCATCCCCAGTATCGCGAGCGTGCCGATCATCAGCCCCCAGCCGACCGTCGGGCTCAGGGTGACGAGGCCGCGAATATTGGCGATGAGCTGGGAGCCGGCCTTCTGCGTGGCGTGGCCCACGGCAAAGAATATCGCCGACTTGGTGAGCGAGTGCACCGTCATGTGCAGCAGGGCGGCGAAGTTGGCGACCGGACCGCCGATCCCGAACGCGAAGGCGATGATCCCCATGTGCTCGATCGATGAGTAGGCGAACAGCCGCTTGATATCCCGCTGCCGCCACAGGAAAAATGCGGCCAGTATCACGGACAGGAGCCCGAAGCCCATCAGCATCCGGGAAGGCAGTTGCGTCTGCAGCGAACCTTCCACCAGCACCTTGCAGCGAACCACGGCATACATGGCCACATTCAGCAGTAGGCCCGACAGCACGGCCGAGATGGGCGTCGGACCTTCGGCGTGCGCATCGGGCAGCCAGTTGTGGAGCGGCGCCAGCCCCACCTTGGTTCCGTAGCCCACCAGCAGGAAAACGAAGGCGAGGCTGAGGACCACCGGCTCGAGCTGGCCCTTGACCACGAAGAGGTGTGTCCACAACAGGGCCGTGACACCTTCGGCTCCGACCACCTTCTCGGCGGCGAAATACACCAGCATGGTCCCGAACAGCGCCTGCGCGATGCCGACTCCGCAGAGGATGAAGTACTTCCAGCCCGCCTCGAGGCTGGCCGGCGTCCGGTACAGCGTCACCAGCAACACCGTCGAGAGCGTCGCGGCCTCCATGGCCACCCACATCAGTCCCAGGTTGTTCGTCGTCAGCGCGATCAGCATCGTCGCCATGAAGAGCTGGTACATGCTGTGGTACAGGCGCAGGCGCCCCGGGCTGATGCGGCCGCGCTCCATCTCGATGCGCATGTACGGCCGGGAAAACAGCGAGGTCGTCAGGCCGACGAGGGCGGTTAGGGTCACGAGGAAGACGTTGAACGGGTCGATGAAGAACTGCTCCCGTCCGACCAGCAGATTGCCCGCCCCGACGACGCGCACGGTCAGCGCACAGGCGGCCAGAAAGGTGCCGAGACTGAACAGCGAGTTGGCTTCCGGCGCCCAGCGGCGATTGCCGATGAGGGCGAGCATCGCGGCGCCCGCCAGCGGCGTGCCGAGCAGCAGGATGAATTCCACGCTACTTTCCTTCCTTCAGCGATTCGAGATGATGCAGGTCGAGGCTGTCGAACTGCTCGCGGATCTGGAAGAAGAACACGCCCAGGACCAGCATCGCGACCAGCACGTCCAGCGCGACACCGAGCTCGACGATCATCGGCATGCCGTAGGTCGCGCTCATCGCGCCGAAGAACAGCCCGTTTTCCATGGAGAGGAAGCCGATCAGCTGCGAGGTCGCCTTGCGCCGCGTGATCATCGACAGGAACGCGAGCAGGATGACCGCGATCGCGATGGCGATGCCGCTGCGCGTGGCGGTGCTCGCGAGCGCCACGATCGGCTGCGCCAGGCCAAAGGAGAACACGACGATCAGCACGCCCAGCAGCATCGTGCCGCTGATGTTGAGCAGTGGCTCGGCGTCCCAGTAGACGCCCAGCCTGCGGATCAACCGGTGCAGGAGCCAGGGCAGGAAGCACACCTTGAGTGCCAGGGTAAGCGCCGCGGACACGTAGAGATGATGCTGCCCGGTGCGCCAGGCGAGCAGCAGGGTCGCCAGGAACAGCACCGTGCCCTGCAAGGCCAGCAGGTTGACCAGGCTCACGACCCGGCGCTGCGAGAGCATCGCGAACGAGGTCAGCAGCAGCAGCGTCGCCAGCCCGTTGACCAGCTGCAGCGTGAATGGGAGGGGCGTCACGGCTCAGGCTCCCAGCAGCAGGTGCACGAGCAGGCCGAGCACGGCGAAGAGAAAGGCGGTCGCCAGGAATTCCGGGGCACGGAACACGCGCAGCTTGGCCGACAGCGTCTCGATGAGGGCCAGTCCGGCGCCGGCGACGAGGAGTTTGACGGCCAGGAGCGGTACGGAAAGCAGCAGCGCCGCGGGCCCGGCCCTGCCCATCGCGGCGCCCCAGGGTATGAACAGTGCGAAGCCGATGCAGGCGTAATTGAACAGCTTGAGTGCCGCTGCCCACTCCATCAGCGCCAGGTGCCGGGCGGAGTACTCGAGCATCATCGCTTCGTGGATCATCGTCAGCTCGAGATGGGTCGAGGGATTGTCCACCGGAATGCGCGCGTTCTCCGCCAGCAGCACCATCGTGAAGGCGACACTGGTGAAGGCGAGGCTCGGGTAGAGCCCGAGGCTGTGCGAGGCCAGCCGTTCGGATATGACCGGCAGCGCCGTGGTGGCGGAGATCAGCGAGGCCACGAAGATGATCATCAGCAGCGCCGGTTCGGCGAGGAACCCCACCATCATCTCGCGCCGTGCGCCGAGCGTGCCAAAGGCCGTGCCGACGTCCATGGCCGCGAGCGACAGGAACACGCGCGCGGTCGCGAACAGGCCGACCAGCGCGATCGCATCGGCAGCCGAAGCAAAGGGCAGGCGGGTCCCGGTGGAGGGAATGATCGCGGCCGCCGTGACCATGGCGGCGAAAACGACGTAGGGCGCCGCGCGGAACAGCGGTGAGACCGACTCGGCGAGGACGGCATCCTTGTGAAAGAGCTTGAGCAGGCCGCGGTAGGGCTGCAGGATGCTGGGTGCGCTGCGGTTCTGGAGCCACGCGCGCCACTGGTTGATCCAGCCCAGGAACAGCGGCGCCGCCGCCAGCGCGGCGACGACCGCCAGGGTCTGCGTGAGCCACTCCATCGGATTCATGGAGACGCTGCCCTCATAGCACGAGTGCCAGCAACACGATGAGTGTCACAAAGCTGTACAGCAGGTAGGTGGAGATCCTGCCCTGCTGCAGCCAGGCCAGTGCGTCCGCGACCCACTGCACGATGGACTGCATCGGCTCGTAGAGGTGCCGCCAGATCCGGTCGCTGACGACGACGTGGTACCGGGGCTGGCGATCGGTGGGTACCGGCAGGCTCCGCTCCATGCCGAAGAAGGGCGCGAAAATGTGGCGCACGGGCTGACCAAACCCCTCCGCGGTGTCCTGCATCCGCGCATCGAGCAGCGGAAAGCCGCAGTCCCACGCCGGCGCCCGGCGTACGCGCCGGTGATACAGTGATCGCACCAGCAACGTGGTCAGCAGGATGACCGAGAGTACGGCCGCCAGGAAAATCAGCGGCGCGTAGGCGGCCTGTCGATCGGGGAGCGGCTCCAGTCGCCACCACGGGGCCGACGGGTCGGGCAAGGCCCCGACACCCAGGCGGGTGGTCACCGTGTTGAGCAGGGGAACGAGCTGCGCCGGCAGCAGGCCGAGCAGCACGCAGCCCAGGGCCAGCCACAGCAGCCCGAGGCGCTCGAGGATGCCGGCGTCACGCGCCTGCGCCAGGGCCGCCTCGCGTGGCTTGCCCAGGAAGATCACGCCGTAGAACTTGACCATCACGTAGCCCGCGAGGGCCGCCGCGAGCACGACCAGCGCGGCGCCGAGCGGCAACAGCATGTTCACGAAGGAATGCGGCACCTCGTTGGCGAACAGGAATGCCTGCAGCAGCAGCCATTCGGACACGAATCCGTTCAGGGGCGGCAGGCCCGCGATGGCCAGCGCGCCGATCAGCGATAACCAGGCCACCCACGGCATCTGGTGAATGAGGCCGCCCAGTCTCCCGAGGTTCCGCTCACCGGTGGCGTGGAGCACCGCCCCCGTGCCGAGGAACAGCAGGCTCTTCATGAAGGCGTGATTGAGCGCGTGATAGAGAACGGCCACCAGCGCCAGCGCCGCCAGGGTCGGGCGGCCGACGCCCTGGAACACGATCGCCAGTCCCACGCCCGTGAAGAGAATCCCCAGGTTCTCGATCGAGGAGTAGGCCAGCAGGCGTTTCATGTCGGTCTGCGCGGCGGCGAAGATCACGCCATAGAGCGCCGTGAACAGACCGGCGGCCAGGGGAACGAGTCCCCACCACCACGCCGGATGGCCGAGCAGGTCGAAAGCGACCCGCAGCATGCCGTAGACCGCCATCTTGAGCATGACGCCGCTCATGAGGGCCGAGACCGGCGAGGGCGCCGCCGGATGCGCTTCCGGCAGCCAGACGTGCAGCGGCACGAGGCCGGCCTTCGCGCCAAAACCGAAGAGCGCCAACAGAAAGGCCGCGGCGGCCCAGGGCGGCGAGAGCTGCGCGGAGCGCATGGCGTCGAAGGTGAAATGCCAGCTGCCGCCCTGCATGACACCGAAGCTGAGCAGGATGGCCAGCGCGCCCACGTGCGTGATCAGCAGGTACAGGTAGCCGGCGCGCCGGATGTCCGCGATCCGGTGATCCGTCGTCACCAGAAAAAAAGAGCTCAGCGCCATCGTCTCCCAGGCGACCATGAAGGCGTAGGCGTCGTCCGCGAGCAGCACCAGTCCCATGCTGGCGAGGAACAGGTGGTATTGGAGGCACAGCAGTCCCGGCGCCGTGCCCCGGCCACGACGGAAGTAGCCGGCGGCAAACACGGAAATGCCGGCGGACGCCGCCCCGAGCAGGAACAGGAATACGCTCGCCAGCGCGTCGAGCCGCATGTGCATCGGCAGATCGGGCAGGCCGAGCAGCAGCGTCACGCGCTCCACCGGCGCCGCCAGGTTGACGGCCGCCACGACCGCGATCGCAACGCCACACAGCGCACCCAGGGGAAAGAGCGTCCGCGCCACGAAGCCGAGGCTCTGGGGCCTGAGCAGGCCGGCGAGCCCGAGCAACACCCACAGCAGGAGCAACGCGAGGAGCGCAGCGAGCGGTGTGGCTGGAGTCAGGGTCACGGCGATGCGGCAGCGGGTTTACCTGGGGACGGGCCGGTCGGCGAGTGCAATACGATACTACTCCAAGTCACATTGGATTATAATCCGATTCCCACCAGGGTATGTACCCGTTCCCGGGGGCGCCTTGAGCACCGAAATTCGCACGGCCCGGCTGACCATCCTCATTGATCCGCGCAAGAAGGCGCTGTTCGAACAGCTTTGTGCCGCGGAGGACGCCAATCCTTCGCAGATCGTGCGGCGGCTGATCCGGCGCTATATCGAGGAAAAACTGGGACGCCCGTGGAAGCCGGGCGAGTCGCTGCGTTCCCCGTCGCGCTCCCCGCCGCGTTCGCAGCGCCGGCGCGCGTCAGCCCCCTAGCGGCCTGCATCGGGCGGTTCAGGCGGCCGGAACGATCAGGCCGCCGGATCGCGAATCCGCTGGGCGAACCACCACAGGTGTCCCTCCGGGTCGGCCGCCCCATAGCTCCGGTCGGCCCAATATTCCTCGCCGTAGTCGTGGAGCTTGGGTTCATCGGCAATGCGCGCGCCGGCCGCCCGCGCCCGTGCGCAGTGCGCGTCGAGATCGTCGACGTAGATCATGAGTGCCTGGGTATTGGCCCCACCGACGCTGAGCGGACTGGCCGCATCGTGGCCGAAGCGCTGCGCGGCGCCGCGGCGTTCCTCGCCGATCATGACGACGCCATCGCCGTAGGTCAGCTCGCTGTGGGCGACACGGCCGTCTTCTCCATCGACGCGGAGCCGTTCCTCGAAGTCAAAAGCCTGGCAGAGCCAGTCGATCATGGCCGCCGCATCGCGGTAATAAAGGCCGGCCGAGATCCTCGGCCAGCCGCGGGGCGTGGGTTTCATGAAAGCCCTCCTCTGTATAGGCCGGATCCGCAGCGGCCTCAGCGCCGCGAGGCGTATTCGACGATGATGCCCGCGAGCACGACCATGCCGAAATAGTGGTTGTCGTGAAAAGCGCGGATGCAGCCGGCCGCGTCACGCTTGCGCGCGAGCCATTGTTGCCGGACGAAACAGCCGGCCGCCACGGCCAGGGAGCTGTAATACGGGGCGCCCAATTCGAGCAGCCGCCCGGTGAACAGCAGGGCGAGCAGCACCATGACCTGCATGGCGCCGATCATCAGCAGATCGAGATCGCCAAAGGTGATCGCCGAGGACTTCACGCCCACGCGCAGGTCGTCGGCCCGGTCCGCCATCGCATAATAGGTGTCGTAGACGCCGGCCCACACCACGGCGGCCAGCATCATGACCCAGCCCACCCGCGGCACGGCGCCCAGCTCGGCGGCAAAGGCCATCGGCACAGCCCAGCCAAAACTCAAGCCGAGGTACAGCTGCGGCAGCGGGAAGAAGCGCTTCAGCAGCGGATAGCTCAGCGTCAGGAGCGCGCCGATGATGGACAGCCGCACCGTCGCGGCGTTCAGCTGCAGCACCAGCAGGAAAGCGCCCGCCACCAGCACGGCGAACAGCGCCAGCGCCTGGGACGGTGCCAGGCGGCGCGCCGCCAGCGGCCGGTCGCGCGTACGGCGCACGTGCGGGTCAATGTCCCGGTCGAGCAGATCGTTGATCACGCAGCCGGCGGAGCGCATCAGCACCGAACCGGCCACGAAGATCACGAGCAGGCGCGGGCGGGGGTGCCCTGCGGAAGCGATCCACAGCGACCACAGGGTCGGCCACAGCAGCAGCCAGATGCCGATGGGCCGATCGAGGCGCATGAGCCGGGCGTAGTCGCCGGCCTGCCGCAGCCAGGGGCGCACGGGCGCCGGCACCTCAGTGAGGCCGGACTCCGGCGCGGGCACCAGCACGGGTCCCGGCATCGGCGCCGGCACGGGCGCGAGCGCCGGCTCCAGGATCTCCTCGACCTGTGTGGCCCCGGCCTGCAGCTCGAAATCAACCGACTCGGCCATACTCTTCCCCGGCGCCCACCCAGCGCGCAATCAGTCCTTCGCTGGCGCGCGGCTGTTCCTGCTCCAGCCGCGCCGCGACCCGCCGCACCTGCGGCAGCAGGTCGGCATCGCGGATCAGGTCCGCAACCCGCAGCTGCGCCAATCCGGTCTGGCGCGTGCCGAGCAGCTCGCCGGGCCCGCGCAGCTCCAGATCTCGGCGAGCGATCTCGAAACCGTCGTTGGTCTGGCGCAGGGCCGCGAGCCGCGCGCGCGCCATCTCGGACAATGGTGCACGATACAACAGCACGCAGCTGCTCGTCTGTGCGCCGCGGCCGACCCGCCCGCGCAGCTGGTGCAGCTGCGCGAGCCCCATGCGCTCGGCGTTGTCGATCACCATGACGCTGGCATTGGGCACATCGACGCCGACTTCGATCACGGTGGTGGCGACCAGCAACTGGATCTCCCCCGCATTGAAGGCGTGCATCGCCGCCTCCTTGCGTGTCGCCGACATGCGCCCGTGCACCAGGCCGACGCGCAGCTGCGGCAGCGCTTCGGTCAGCAGCGCCGCCGACTCCTCGGCGGCCTGGCAGCGCAGTTCCTCGGATTCCTCGATGAGCGCGCAGACCCAGTAAACCTGGCCGCCGTTGCGGCAGGTCTCGTCGATGCGCGCGACGATCTCGGCGCGGCGCTCCTCGGGCACGACCACGGTGCGCACCGGCTTGCGGCCCGGCGGCAGCTCATCGATTACCGAAATATCCAGATCCGCATAGGCGGTCATGGCCAGGGTGCGCGGTATCGGCGTGGCCGTCATGATCAGCTGATGCGGGAGCTTCCCCTGGCTCTTCTGCCGCAGCTGCAGGCGCTGCTGCACGCCGAAGCGGTGCTGCTCGTCGATGATCGCGAGCGCGAGGGAGGCGAACTTCATGCTCTCCTGGAACAGCGCGTGCGTGCCCACGATCATGCGGACCTGCCCCGTCGCGATGGCGGCGAGCGCGGTGCGCCGCGCGCGCGCCGGCTGCGAGCCGGTGACGAGCGTCACGGGAATCTCCAGCGGCGTGAACCAGCCCGCCAGCGTGCGCGCGTGCTGTTCGGCGAGCAGCTCCGTGGGCGCCATCAGCGCCACCTGGTGCCCGGCGCCGAGCGCGAGGGTCGCGGCCGCGGCGGCGACCGCGGTCTTGCCGCAGCCCACGTCGCCCTGCACCAGCCGGGTCATCGGCTGGGCGAGGGCGAGGTCGGCATTGATCTCGGTCAGCACCCGTGCCTGCGCCGCCGTGAACCGGAAGGGAAATCCGGCCAGCAGGCGTTGCTGCAGGCCGCGCGGATCGGACAATGCCAGCGCGTCGTTGGCCTTGGTGGCCCGGCGCAGCGCCATCAGCGACAGCTGGTGCGCGAGCAGTTCTTCCAGCGCCAGGCGGCGTTGCGCCGGATGACGACCGGCTGCCAGAGTCGCGAGCGCGGTGCCCACGGGAGGCTGGTGCAGGAACTCGAGTGCGCTGCGCAGCCCGGGCAGCTGCAGCTCGCGGCACAGTTCTCCGGGCAGGTAGTCGATGAGCGCCGCGTCGCCGGCCGCCAGGAAGGCGCGCTGCATGAGCGCGCGAAGACGGCCCTGCGTCAGGCCCTCCGTGGCCGGGTAGATCGGGGTGAGCGTCTGCGGCAGGGGCGCTCCGGCCGCGCCGACACTGCGATACTCCGGGTGCACGATCTCGAGCCCCAGCGGTCCGCGGCGTACCTCGCCGTGGCAGCGCAGACGGGTGCCGCGTGCCAGGCCCTCGCGCTGCGCGTTCGAGAAGTGAAAGAAGCGCAGCGTGAGGGACCCGCTCCCGTCTCCCAGGCGCACCAGCAGCTGGCGCCGGCGGCGAAACACGACTTCAGCCAGCAGCACCTCCCCCTCGACGAGCGCGTGGCTGCCCGCGAGCAGCGCGCCGATGGGCAGGATACGGGTGCGATCCTCGTAGCGCAGCGGCAGCACGAACAGCAGATCGCTGAGGTTGCGCACCCCGAGGCGCGCCAGCTTTTCGGCCAGCACCGGGCCGACGCCGCGCAGCGTCGCGAGCGCCAGCGGCGTCGCTGCCACGGCCGCCACCACCGCTGCGGGTGCGGCCGCGGGTGCAGCAGCGCCCGGGCGCCTCAGGCGAGACTGAGTATGCACTCCATCTCGACCCTGGCGCCGCGCGGGAGCGCGGCCACGCCGACCGCGGCACGGGCAGGATAGGGCGGCGTGAAAAAGGTCGCCATGATCTCGCTGACCTTGGGGAAGGCGCTCATGTCCGTCAGGAAGACGGTCAGCTTGACCGCATTCTGCAGCGTGCCGCCCGCCGCCTCGGCGATCGCGCGGAGATTTTCGAACACCTGCCGGATCTCGGCTTCGATGTCGCCGCTGACCAGGATGCCGGTGGCCGGATCGAGCGGTATCTGCCCCGACACGTAGACGATGTCGCCGGCGCGCACGGCCTGCGAATAGGTGCCGATCGCCTGGGGAGCGCGGCGGGTTTCGATGATGGTGCTCATGGCGGCGGAGATTCCTTGCGGTGGGTCTGACCGGCAATTGTACGCACGAGGCGCAGCACATCGCTCATCCGCCGCACCTCGCGCACGACCCGTGCCAGGTGCTCCCGGTCGCGTACCTCCAGCAGGAAGACCATGGTCGCCGTCTCGGATTCGTGGTGATCGTAATTGACGCTGGTGATATTGGTCTGCGTACCGGAGATCGCCGCCGACACGGCCGCCAGCAGGCCCATGCGATTGACGGCCTCGACGCGGATCTCGGTCAGGAAGAACCGGCCCTCGCTGGGTTGCCAGTTCACGGGCAGCCAGTTCTCGGGATGCTTGCGGTAGTCGGTGACGTTGGCGCAGGTGTCGCGATGGATCACGATGCCGCGCCCGGTGCTCAGGAAGGCGAGTATCGGGTCGCCCGGCAGCGGGTAGCAGCAGTGTGCGTAAGCGACCAGCAGGCCCTCGGCGCCGGCGACGGCGAGCGGTGCCGCCTGCTGGCTATCGCTGCTGCGCAGCTGCTCGCTGGGCAGGAGCCGGCGCGCCACCAGCGGTGCGAGCCGCTCACCCAGGCCGATCTTCTCGTACAGCTCCTCGTTTTCCCGCAGCGCGAGCTCGCTCAGGGCCGCCTGCACGGTGGCGGGCTCGACCTCCTCGAGCTTGACGTGGAATTCCGCGAGCGCCTGCTCGAGCAGCCGGCGGCCCAGTTCCACCGCCTCGTGTCGCTTGAGGCTCTTGAGATAGTGACGGATGCCGCTGCGCGCCTTGGCCGTGACCACGAAATTCACCCAGGCCGGATTGGGCCGGGCACCCTTGGCGGTGATGACCTGCACGGTCTGGCCGCTGCGCAGCACCGTACGGAGCGGTGTCAGGCGCCGGTCGACCTTAGCCGCCACGCAGCGGTTGCCGATGTCGGTGTGCACCGCGTAGGCGAAGTCGATCACGGTCGCGCCGCGCGGCAGGCGCAGGATCTCCCCGCGCGGCGTGAACACGTAGACCTTGTCCGGAAACAGGTCGACCTTGACGCTCTCGATGAATTCCTCCGAGCTGCCGCTCTCCTGCATCTGCATCAGGTGCGTGAGCCAGCTGCGGGCGCGTTCCTGCTGTGCCGAACCCTCGCTGGTGTCTTCCTTGTATTTCCAGTGCGCGGCGATGCCCGACTCGGCCACGCTGTCCATGTCGTCGGTACGGATCTGCACCTCGATGGGCACCGCGTTGGGTCCGAACAGGGTGGTGTGGAGGGACTGGTAGCCGTTGACGCGCGGGATGGCGACGTAATCCTTGAAGCGCCCCGGCATCGGCTTGTAGACGTTGTGCACCACGCCGATGGCGCGGTAACAGGTGTCGACGCTGTCGACGATGATGCGCAGGCCGTAGACGTCGACGATCTCGGCCAGTGGTGCGTGCTTGCGCTGCATCTTGCGGTAAACGCTGTACAGGTGCTTCTCACGCGTCTCGACCCGCGCGCTGATGCCGGCCCTGTCCAGCGCCGGTTCCAGCTGGGCGCGGATCTTGACGAGAAATTCCTTCTGGTTGCCGCGTGCGCGACGGAGCGCGCGCTCGATGACCCGGTAGCGCTGCGGGTAGAGGCTGCGAAAGCCGAGTTCCTCGAGCTCCAGCTTGATGTTGTAGAGGCCGAGCCGCTCGGCCACCGGGGCGTAGATGTCGAGGGTCTCGCGCGCCACCTGGCGGCGCTTGGCGGGCGCGACCGCATCCATGGTGCGCAGGTTGTGCGTGCGGTCGGCGAGCTTGACCAGGATGACGCGCAGGTCGCGCACCATCGCCAGCAGCATCTTGCGGAAACTCTCGGCCTGCGCCTCCTCGCGGTTCTTGAACTGGATCTGGTCCAGCTTGGTGACGCCATCGACGATTTCCGCGACGTCCTGGCCGAAGCGCTGGGCGATCTCCTCCTTGCGCGTCGGCGTGTCCTCGATGACATCGTGCAGGATCGCCGCGATCAGCGTATCGGCGTCCAGATGCAGCTCGGCGAGGATCTCCGCCGCGGCGACCGGGTGCGTGATGTAGGGCTCGCCGCTGAGGCGCTTCTGCCCCAGGTGCGCTTCGGCGCCAAATTCAGCGGCGGCGCGCACCCGCTCCACCTGTTCGGCGGGCAGGTAGGTGGCGACTCTGGTCAGCAGATCCTTGAGGCCCGGAGTGCGTCGGGTGCCCGGGAGCAGGCCCAGTAGCGACGACGCGTAATCCATGGGACTGAAGGCGCTGGCGGTCTCCCCTCAGTCGCGATCGATCAGCCCGAACTGCGGAGCACGAAAGGTGGATTCGTTCTCGGCGTCCGGGAGAGGTGCAACCACCGGTTCAGACTCCGGTTCGCGCAGCATCTCGGGCGTGATGTTGCCCGCGGCGATCTCGCGCAGCGCCAGCACCGTGGCCTTGTCGTTATCGACCGGCACGGTGGCTTCAGCGCCGTTGGCGAGGCGCCGGGCGCGCTGTGAGGCCAGCAAGACGAGCTGGAACAGGTTATCGACGTTCTGGAGACAGTCTTCGACGGTGACTCTGGCCATGGCGTACTTTGAGGGATTCCTGCAGATTGAGCGGGGGAAAGGCCCGCCCAGTGTACGCCAGAGCGGGGCTTTTACGCCACCAAAGCCTGCAGCAGGGGCCTGAGTTCCGCGCGCGTGGCCAGGAGCGAGGCACCGCGCCCGTCGATGATCTGCAGCATCTGCGCCACGGCCTGCTCGAAGCGGTCGTTGACGATGGCGTAGTCGAATTCCAGGCAATGCGACATGTCGGCCGCCGCGTCCGCCAGCCGGCGGGCAATCACCTGTTCATCGTCGGTGCGGCGCGCGCGCAGGCGCTCCGCAAGCGCGGCACGCGAAGGCGGCAGGATGAAGATGGAGACGCAGTCGGCCAGGGCCTGGCGTATCTGCCGTGCCCCCTGCCAGTCGATTTCCAGCAGCACGTGCTCACCCGCCTGCAGCCGGCGCAGGACCTGCTCGCGACCCGTGCCGTACCAGTTGTCGAACACCTGCGCGTGCTCCAGGAAGGCGCCCTCGGCCGCCAGCTGCTGGAAGCGCGGTCCGCTCACGAAATGGTAATCGCGGCCGTCGGTTTCCTGGGGGCGCGGCGTACGCGTGGTGTGGGAGACCGACAGCACGAGCGCGGGCCGGGCGGCGAGCACCGCCCGGACCAGGCTGGTCTTGCCGGCTCCCGAGGGCGCGGAGATCACAAAAAGGTGGCCGGTGGGCGGCATGGGCGATACGGGCAAGCCGGACGAGGCACCCATCATAGCCGCGCCGAGGTTTTCGGGGCATAGCCGCCGCGATTGTGAGATCGTGCCGGGATGAAATTGCATCTGCCCGCCGACCGGATCAGTTCGCTCCTGTATCGCTCGACGCTGCACCTCGGGCTGCCGGTGCTCATCGTGGCCTGGACGATCATCGCCGCCGTGCTCGCGACCCTGGTGACGGCGGTGCTCCTGACCCTGCTGTGGGGCGGGGCCGCCTGGAGCAGCCTGGCGCTGGCCGCGGCGGTGGCGGCCATCGTTACGCCGCCCATCGCCTACAAGATCGGCCAGCTCATGCTTGAGCTCAACCGCAGCCGGGCCGCCCTGCAGCGCCTGGCGCTGATCGATGCGCTCACCGGGCTGGCCAACCGCGGCCACTTCTACCACCAGGCCGAGCAGCTGCTGGAGTCCGCGGCGCCTCCGGCCCTGCCGGTGTCCGCGCTGATGATCGACGTGGACCATTTCAAGTCCATCAACGACGAGGCCGGTCACGCGGCCGGCGACACCGTGCTCAGCGCGGTGGCGCAGATCCTGCGCGAGAATATCCGCGCCGGCGATTTCATCGCCCGCTATGGCGGCGAGGAATTTGCCGCGATGCTGCCCGCGACCGACCGGGACATGGCGCTTGCGATCGCCGAACGCATGCGCGCGGCCGTGGCCGGGAGCAGCGAGTTGCACCGGCTGGCGCAGCGGGGCGTCACGATCAGCATCGGTGTCGCCGAGACCACGACGGTGCTGCCGGTCGATCCGGTCATGCTGGCCGCCGATCGCGCCCTGTATGCCGCCAAGGCTGGCGGGCGCAATCGCTGCGCCTTCATGGAAGTGGCCAGTGTGCTGAGTACGACGGCCCGGCTCCGCTTGCTCGTCGCGGGCGGCCGGATCTAGCCCCGCACCGGAACCCCGCCGGCGTTCAGGGCTGCTTGCCGGCCTCCACCGCGTAGCCGGCCTCGCGCCAGGCTTTCATGCCGCCGTCGAGGGCCACGGCGCCGAAGAAACCCATCTGCCGCAGGGTGGCGGTCGCGAGCGTCGAGATCCGACCGAATTCGCAGCACACCAGGATTCTGCGTGTCGGGTCGCTCAGTTCCTGGTTGACGCGCAATTCCAGCTGGCCACGCGGCAGCAGGTGCGCGCCGGGGATATGCCCTGCTTCGAAGGCGTCACGCTCGCGCACGTCGAGCACAATCAGCTCCCTGTTGCCGGCTGCGAGGCAGCTGTTCAGTTCCGCCAGGGACATGAAGGGCACGGTGGCGGCGGCTTCGGCCAGCATCTGCGCGACCGTCTTGCCGCCGGTCATGTTCGTGCGCAGGGCCTCGGTGAGGTGCGTGGGCATGGTGAGATTGAGGTTGTGCATCATCTCGATGAAGGCGCCACGGTCGCGTGTCTGCAGGCGCGGATTCTCCGCCAGCTCCTCACCGATGGTCGAATGGGTACGCCCCTTGTATTCATGGGCTGGAAAAACTTTGAGCGCCGGATCGAGCCTGAGCACCCCATCGAACAGACTGTCGTAGAGCGCCCCCGCATCGCCGCTGGGCAGGTCGGTGCGCCCCGTGCCGCCGATCAGCAGCGTGTCGCCGGTGAAGACGCGGTCCCCGACGCTCAGGCACATCGAATCGCGCGTGTGGCCGGGTGTGTGCAGCGCCTGCAGCCGGAGCTGCCCGACCAGCAGCAGTTCGCCGCTGCGCAGGCGCAGGTCGACGAACGGCGCCGGACTGGCGCTGTGCATCACCGCCGGCACGCCGAAGCGGCGCGCCAGCTGCTGGGTCGCCGAGAAATGATCCGCGTGCGTGTGGGTGTCGACGAGATACCGGATGCGCAACCCGTGGCGCGCCGCCAGCGCGATGTAGCGGTCGATCTGGCTGAGTTCCGGGTCGATCAGCGCCGCAGCGCAGGACTGCTCGCAGCCGATCAGGTAGGACCGGCAGCCGCCAGTGGCCACAGTTTCAAATAGCATCGCCCGCTCCGTTCGGGGGGCCGGCGCACGCGCGCCGGGCACCATTCCGTATTCTGCCTGAGGTCCGCCGTGTGCAGGCGATTTCCTGGCGCACGCCCCGTCCGCCGTTGCCAACCCCGGCGGTATCCCGGACCATCCTGTTGAGCTGGCACGGAGAACACTGAGTGGGAGACGGCGGTGGAATCAAGGCGCTGCCCGGCCCTGTGCCGGTCAGCCCGTGGGACATCCGCGTGGACGATCTGTCGAGCCCTGCGGCGCGCGGTCTGGTCCGCCTGCATCTCGAAGGGATGCACGCTCATTCTCCGCCAGGCAGCGTGTTTGCGCTCGATTTCACCGGCCTGATGGCGCCCGAGGTGACCGTGTGGACGGTCTGGAGCGGCACAGGGATCGCAGGAATGGGCGCGCTGAAGGATCCGGGCGATGGCGGCGGAGAACTGAAAGCGATGCGCACCCATCCGGCTTTCCTCCGCCGCGGCGTGGCGTCTGCTCTGCTGGAGCACATCATCGACGTGGCACGGACGCGCGGGATGGCGCGCCTCAGTCTGGAAACAGGGAGTGGCGCTTACTTCGAACCCGCCCTGTCCCTCTACCGCCGGCGCGGGTTCGTCGACGGCGGCGAATTCGCGGACTACAAGCGCAGCGCGTTCAATCAGTTTCTGCACCTGACCCTGTAATCGCCGCTCCTGGTGCCGAGGCCGCCGATCAAAGTGCGACGACCGGCCTTTAGGGTCACAGACTGTGACCTTGGACGGTCTCCTGCTGGACGGCCGCATTCATCGATTGGTCGGCCGGGCGGCTGCGCCGCCCGGTCAGTCTCTAGGTCTACTCGTCGTGGCTGTTGAGCCTGTGCTCCGGCTCATTGAGTTTCTGCGCCAGGGTCCTGCTTGACGCCAACAACGCGCGCAACCGCAAAAAGGCACGTACCACATAGACGCTCATCTCGACCGCCAAGGAGCTGTTGAGGATCGTGGCGGCCATAATCGCCCCGTGTACAGTGAAGGCAAAGGGCGGAAAGCGCGGGTCGCGATGCTTCTGGGTACCGGTCGCATTTTGCGACCGGTTCAGTTACATCGGCGCGCACGAAGCGGTTAACAAGTGTCCTATCGTCGCGCGCGACGTTGGCCGCTATCGAAGTTATTTCCCCAAAGTGCCGCTGATCTCGCCGACAGGCGAGGCACGTGGAGACCCGCCGGCGCACCGGTTGCCAGCATCCAACCTCACCCAAGTGTCCGGACTATCGGGGTCATTCCACTGTGGCTTCGATCTGTCCTAGTCTGCTAGCCAATCACTGGGACTTCATGCGCGCGTCCCAGGACTCTTGGGTTTCCTCTGCCGGAACCAACGCCGCACGGGAAACGCCCGCAATGGACAACATGATTTCCATCGCCACAAAGGAACCCGGTGGAAGATACGAGGAACCCGTTCGCCGCATTTATTCCAACGGCGAAGCGATGGTTGGATCGGGAGCTGCGAGTAGCTCGCAAGGCGCACTACTCCAAATTTTGCACCTGCTCGCGCATTTGCTCGATGGCGACCTTCATCTCCACGGCCACGCGCGTGGTCTCCAGATCCTGTGACTTGGAGGCGAGCGTGTTCGCCTCGCGGTTGAATTCCTGCAGCAGGAAGTCGAGCCTGCGCCCGGCGGCCTCAGGCGCCGCCAGGGTGCGGCGGGCTTCGGCGATATGGCCGCTGAGCCGGTCGAGTTCCTCGGCGACGTCGAGGCGGTGCAGCAGCAGCACGATTTCCTGTTCGATGCGCTCCTGGTTCAGCTCGCCACCGAGTTCGGCCAGCCGTTCCTCGAGCCGCGCGCGCACGCGGGCGAGCACCTCGGGAAGCCGGCCGCGCACCTGCGCGATCAGCGCGGCCAGGGCGTCGCAGCGCTGGATGATCAGCTCGGTGAGTCTCTCCCCCTCACGATAGCGGGCGGCGCGCAGGCCCTCCAGGGTGCCTTCGAACAGCTCGCGCACGGTTGCGGACAGCGCTGCCGGATCCAGTTCGGTCTCGCGCAGGACGCCGGGCCAGCGCAGCAGGTCCAGCACACTGATCCGGCCCGTCTTGCCCAGCTGGCCGGCGAGCTCCTGGCTGCGCGCCAGCAGTGGGCCGAGTGCGGCCTCATCCACCTGCAGGGCGGCGGCCACCGGCGGGCGGTGCTGCAGCGTGCAATCGACCTTGCCGCGGCGGGCGCAGCTCGGGTTCCAGAGCGCGGCAGCTGTCGGGGAGCCGGACGGTGGCGTCGAGGAAGCGGTGGTTGACGCTGCGGATCTCGCACACCAGGGAGCCGAAGACACCGCTCCGTTCCTGCCGCGCGAAGCCGGTCATGCTCGAGATCATAGGTAAATCCGAGGCTCCCTTACTTCGCCGGGCGCGGAATGTTATAAGTCGCGGCCAGTTTAACCCAACGATCTGGAGACCGCTTGCGCGTCGAACACGCCGAAATCAGCCTGATGGGCGCGCGCGATAGCAATCAGGATCGGGTCAAGGCCGAAGTCGGCAGTGACGCCGCGCTACTGATTGCCTGCGATGGCATGGGCGGTCACGCCGAGGGTGAGCGCGCCGCCGAGATCGCGGTGGGGGTCCTCGCGCAGCGCTTCCGCGCCGCGACTCACCCCTTGCTCGATCCGCTGGGCTTCCTGCACATGGGGCTGGGCGCCGCGCATCAGCAGATCGTCAAGCACGGCGCGGACTTTCCGCTCGATAACCGGCCGCGCGCCACGATCGCGCTGTGCCTGGTGCAGCGCGGTGGCGCCTACTGGGCCCACGTGGGCGACAGCCGCACCTATCACCTGCGCCGCGGACAGGTCGTGGCACGCACCCGCGATCACAGCCACGTCGAGTTGCTGCTGCGCGAAGGCGTCATCGGCCCCGATCAGGCGCAGAATCACCCCATGCGCAATTTCGTCGAGTCCTGCCTCGGGGGCGAAGCACTGCTTCCGGAGATGGATCTGAGCCGCCGCCAGCGCCTGGAAAGCGGTGACGTCCTGCTGGTATGCACCGATGGCCTTTGGGCCGGCGTCAACGACGCGGGCATCGCCGGCGCCTTTGCGGTGCCCGAACTTCCGCTCACCGACATGCTGCAGGCCCTCGGCGCGCAGGCGGTGGCGGGCGGCGGACCCACCTGCGACAACACCTCGGCCGCCGCGCTGCGTTTCATGGAGTAACCCCATGGCTTCCCGCCGCAACGATCGCGCCGTCGATGCCATGCGTGCCGTGCGCTTCACCCGTCATTACACCCGCCACGCTGAAGGCTCGGTGCTGGTGGATTGCGGGGACACGCGCGTGCTGTGCACCGCGACCGTCGAGGACGGCGTGCCTGCGTTCCTGCGCGGCAAGGGGCAGGGCTGGGTCACGGCCGAGTACGGCATGCTGCCGCGCGCCACGCACACGCGCACGGCGCGCGAGGCGGCGCGCGGCAAGCAGACCGGACGGACCCAGGAAATCCAGCGCCTGATCGGCCGCTCGCTCCGCGCCGTGGTCGACCTGCGGGCGCTCGGGGAGCGTACGGTGACGATCGACTGCGACGTGCTGCAGGCCGACGGCGGTACGCGCACCGCAGCCATCACGGGCGGCTTCGTCGCCCTGGCCGATGCCATCGAGGCCTTGCGCGGGCGGCGGGTCCTGAACTCCAGCCCCCTGCACGGCCAGGTCGCCGCGGTCTCAGTCGGCATCGTGCGCGGACAGGCGATGCTCGATCTGGACTACAGCGAGGACTCCGAGGCGGAGACCGACATGAACGTGGTGATGAATAACGGTGGCGCGTTCATCGAGGTGCAGGGCACGGCCGAGGGCCACGCCTTCCGGCGCCACGAGCTCGACGCGCTGCTGAATCTCGCGATCGCCGGGATCGGCGAGTTGTGCGCGCTGCAGGCCCAGGCACTGCTGGGCTAGCGGTACGCCTGCCGTGCGCGTCGTGCTGGCCACCGCCAACCCGGGCAAGCAGCGCGAATTCGCGGCCCTGCTGGAACCGCACGGACTGGAGCTGGTGCTGCAATCGGCGCTTGGCATCACCAGCATTCCCGAAACGGGTCGCACTTTCGAGGACAACGCCGTGCTCAAGGCGCGCCACGCGGCGTCAGCTGGGCTCCCGTCACTGGCCGACGATTCCGGCCTGGAGGTCGACGCGCTGGGCGGCCGGCCCGGTGTCTGGTCGGCGCGCTTCGCGGGGCCTGCAGCCAGCGACGAGGACAACAACAGCGAATTGCTGCGGGCACTTAAGGACGTGCCCGACGAGCGGCGTACGGCACGGTATCGCTGCGTGCTGGCGTTGCTGCGCAGCGCCACTGAGGCGCAGCCGCTCATCGCGCAGGGCAGCTGGGAAGGGCGCATCGCCCACCAGCGCGCAGGCCTGGGCGGCTTCGGCTACGACTCCTGTTTCATCCCGGCCGGCTTCGACTGCACGGCGGCCGAGCTGAGTCCGGCCCGCAAGAACGCGCTGAGCCATCGCGGCAGCGCCCTGCGCGAGCTGGTGGCCAGGCTGGACTCATGGCGCTGATCACACCGCCCCTGGCGCTCTACCTGCACTTCCCCTGGTGTGTGCGCAAGTGCCCGTACTGCGATTTCAATTCGCACACCCTGCACGGGGACCTGCCGCAGTCGGCCTACCTCGACGCCCTGTTCGAGGATCTGGACGCGCAGCTGCCCGCTGTTGCCGGGCGCACGGTCGCCAGCGTCTTCCTGGGCGGCGGCACGCCGAGCCTGTTCGAGCCGGCCACGCTGGCGAGGCTGTTCGACGGGCTGCGCGGCCGCCTGCCGCTGTCCGCCGCCGCCGAGATCACGCTGGAAGCGAATCCGGGGACCATCGAGCGCGGCCGCTTCGCCGACTACCGCGCCGCCGGCATCAACCGCGTATCGCTGGGCGCGCAGAGTTTCTCGGCGCCCATGCTCGAGCGGCTCGGACGCATCCACAGCGTGCAGGACACCTGCGCCGCCGCCGAGGAACTGCATGCGGCGGGCCTGGGCAACTTCAACCTGGACCTCATGTATGCCCTGCCGGGTCAGGACCAGGCTGGCGCGGTGGCGGACGTGCGCGCCGCGCTCGCGCTGGGGCCGGCTCATGTCTCGCACTATCAGCTGACGCTCGAGCCCGGCACGGTATTCGGCGGCCGGCCGCCGGCCGGGCTGCCCGACGAGGACCTGAGCTTCGGGATGCAGCAGCTCTGCCAGGACGCACTCGCTGGCGCAGGCTACCTGCAGTACGAAGTGTCCGCCTACGCCCGCGCCGGCGCGCAATGCGCCCACAATCTCAACTACTGGAACTTCGGTGACTACCTCGGTGCCGGTGCCGGCGCGCACGGCAAACTGACGCTGAGCTCGCAGGGCCTCATCAAGCGGAGTGTGCGCGAGCGCGAACCGCGCCGCTACCTGGCGGGTGGCTGCCGCGGCGAGCCGGCGACGAGCGTGGTGCCGGGCGCCGATCTGCCTTTCGAATTCATGATGAACGCCCTGCGACTCAACGACGGCTTCGAACCGGCGCAGTTCGAAACGCGCACGGGCCTCGATTGGCAGCTCATCGCGCCCACCGTCCAGCGACAGGCCGCACGGGGATTATTGGAGAAGGAAGGCGGGCGATGGCGGCCTACCGAGCACGGCCGGCGATTCCTCAACGATCTCATCGTCGACTTCCTGGGCGCGCCCCGCACTGGGACGGATCCGGGCCCCGGGCCCGCCCGGCGGAAAAATCCAGAGGGGCCCGTGGTTTAGGCGATCCTCCGCTGTGCCTTCGACTCTTATGCACAGCCGCAAACTGGGTGGGCCTCAAATTAGCCAATTACACGCGGCATTGCAGGCCAAGCGGCATTTGACGCCCTCAACCTATTGATTTTATAGGCTGTAATGTATTGGTCATTTTGTGTCCAAGTCGACAGAAATGCAGGAATGGCGTGTAATCGGCCGCTGGGGCGAGCGGTTGCCCACAGACTTATCCACAGAATTTGTGGATAAAAGGAACCCCGAATAGGCCTTCACCGTCAACTACTTGTACTGGCGGTGGCGCGAGGCTTAGACTGCGCGCCCTTTTTCGTAACGAGGCCCTGCCGGGCAGGCGCAGGGCAGTGGGCAAGGCAGTCCGCAAGGCAGGTGTTCCATGAAAGCGTCGATCCATCCCGAGTACGGCGAGATTACCGTGAGCTGCAGCTGCGGCAACGTCTTCAAGACACGATCCACCGTAGGCAAGGATCTGCAGGTCGACGTGTGTTCGAACTGCCACCCTTTCTATACCGGCAAGCAGAAGATGGTCGACACGGCCGGCCGCGTCGATAAGTTCCGCAAGAAATACGCCGCGGCCGCCGCGCGCTGAACCGGCTCGCGCGGCGCGCGGTTTGCACCGCGCGTGCCCAGGCGGATCGTGCGGTGTGCGCGCATCGAGGGGTTGCCGCGGAGCGCTCGCTGCGAAGCCCCATCTTGATTCCATGAGGCGCGCATGTAAGGCTGCGGCGCCATGGGGAAGCCAGACTACGATCTGAACGATCCGGCGACCGGGACCCGCTCGGGGCTCCCGGTGCGCTCCGGCACGATCGGGCCCGATTGCCTGGATGTCGCCGCGATCACCCGGGACCACGGGGTCTTCACCTTCGATCCCGCCTTCAGCGTCACCGCCAGCTGCGAGAGCAAGATCACCTACATTGACGGTGACGCCGGCTTGCTGCTGTATCGGGGCTACCCGGTGGAGCAGCTCGCCGCCCACAGTTCCTTCATGGAGGTGGCCTTCCTGCTGATCAACGGGGAGCTGCCCGGCGCCGCGGAGCTCACGGCCTACCGCACCAGCATCACCCGCCACACGATGATCAACGAGTCGCTGCTGCGCTTCACCAACGGTTTTCACCACAACGCGCATCCGATGTCGATGGTCTCGGCGGTGGTGGCCTCGATGGCGGCCTTCTATTACGACTCGATGGACATCCACAGTCCGCGGCACCGGGAAATCTTCTCGCACCGCATTATCGCCAAGCTCCCCACCATCGCCGCCGCGGCGCACAAGCACGCGCTCGGCCAGCCCTTCATCTACCCGCGCAACGACCTCGACTACTGCTCGAACCTGCTCAACATGTTCTTCGCCGTGCCCTGCGAGGAATTCCAGGTCGATCCGGTCGCGGCACAGGCGCTCGACCTGCTGTTCATCCTGCACGCCGACCACGAACAGAACGCCAGCACCACGACCGTGCGCATGGCGGGCAGCACGGGGACCAATCCCTACGCGGCGATCTCCGCGGGCGTCTCGGCGCTGTGGGGTCCGGCGCACGGGGGCGCCAACGAAGCGGTGCTCAACATGCTGGAGGAGATCGGCAAGGCCGAGAACATCCCGAAGTACCTGACGCAGGTGAAGGACAAGAGCAGCCACTTCAAGCTCATGGGCTTCGGCCACCGCGTCTACAAGAATTTCGATCCGCGCGCCAAGATCATCCGCGAGGCCTGCCACCGGCTGCTCGCCAAGCTCGGCCAGAAGGATGACCCCCTGTTCGAGCTGGCGCTGCGCCTGGAGGAGATTGCGCTCAAGGACGACTACTTCGTCTCGCGCAAGCTCTACCCCAACGTCGATTTCTACTCCGGCCTCATCTACAGCGCGCTGGGTATTCCGCGCTCGATGTTCACGGTGATGTTTGCGATCGCCCGCACCGTGGGCTGGGTGGCCCACTGGCTGGAGATGATCGGCGATCCGGCCATGCGCATCGCCCGGCCGCGGCAGCTGTACACCGGCCCGACGCAGCGCGATTACGTTGCCCTGGCCCGGCGCGCCTGACCGTCCTCCTGCGATCCGCCGGTGCGCACGCGGGTCGCGGGCTCAGGCGCGCGGCTGCACCTCGCCGGTGAGCAGCGCTTCAAGCTCGCTCGTGTCCGCGCGCCGCATCGGGCGGCCGTCGACCGGGCTGACGGGCGCCTGGCGGATGCCGTCGAGCGGGAAAACCGTCGCATCGATGACCTGCTGATCGAGCTCGAAGCGCACGGTGGGATAGTTCCGGAAGCGCTCGGCATCGAGGCGCAGGCGATGCTCGCCCACGTCGTGCCCGACGCCGCGATCCATCAGGTTGAGAGCGACCGATTCGGGATGGTCGGTGAACAGGTGCAGTTGCACGTCGGCGTGCGCGGTCGCCGTGCCGTTGAGCACGGGACCGACCAGGCGCGGGGAATAGGCTGCCAGGGTGCGCATGGCCCGCAGCGCGGCACTGCGCTGGGCGCGCAGCGTCGCGCCGTGCGAATCGGCGGCAAACAGGCGCTGGTATTCCACCAGGGCGGCCTCGACTTCGGTATTGCTGGGCAGCGCGCCCTCCACGCCTACCCCTAAGCGATCGGCGGCCTTGCGCTTCGCGGCGCGAAAATCCTGGATGCCGTGCTCGGCCATGACGCGCGCGGCTTCCTGCGCCATGGCGCGGCGCAGGTTTTCACTCCGGGGCGAGTTACGGCGGGGCATCCAGGGATAATTAAGGCTAGAACAGGGGCTCGGAGCTGCTGTTGGTCGGGACGCCCGGGGTGTTGGCGGTCGCGGGCAGCTTGTCGGTGAAGAAATACTCGTCGATGCCCTCGGCATCGGTGGGCGCGACGAGCAGGCCGCTGGTCGCATTGATGCGCGCGCTCACGATCCCCGCAGGCATCGGCCGCGGCACGTCGGGCACGCTGCGCAGGGCTTCGCGCATCAGGCGAACCCAGATCGGCACCGCGACACTGCTCCCTTCCTCGCCTTCGCCCAGGGGGCGTTCCTGGTCGAAACCCACCCAGACCGTGGCTTCGAGGTTGGGGTTGAAGCCATTGAACCAGGTGTCGTGGGACTCATTGGTCGTGCCGGTCTTGCCACTGATATCGCTCCGACCCAGCACCAGCGCGCGCCGGCCGGTGCCGCGCTTGATGACATCGGCCATCAGATCGTCCATGAGCCAGGCGTTGGCCGGAGTGATGATCTGCGGTGCGACGCGGGCCGTGGCGACGAGCGGGATCATGCGCTCCGCCGGCGGCGGTGCCAGCGTCAAGCCGCCGGCACGGGCGGGGGCCGCCGCGCCCGGGCCCGGACTGCTGGCGAGGGTCGGCGCCTCGCCGGCCGCGGCTGCCGCCGCGGGATTCGTGGACGGATCCGGCGGGGCACACTCGGCGCAGACCTCGCGGGGCGCGGCGCGCCAGACCGTCGCGCCGTTGCCGTCTTCGATGCGATCGATGAAGTAGGGATCGATGCGGTAACCCCCGTTGGCGAATGCCGCATAGCCGGTGGCCACCTGCAGTGGCGTTGCCGGCAGGGTGCCGAGCGCCAGGGTCAGATTGTTCGGCATCGCCGCACGATCGAAACCGAAGCGCACCGCGTAGTCGATCACGTCAGCCGTACCCACGGCGCGCAGCAGCCGGATCGACACCAGGTTGCGCGAGCGCACCAGGCCGTCGCGCAGGCGCGTCGGGCCGCTGAACGCGCCGCCTTCGTTTTCCGGCCGCCAGGTCTGCTCGATGCCGCCGTCGGCGACCACGATCGGCGCGTCCATGATCACGCTCGCCGGCGTGAAGTCGTGTTCGAGGGCGCAGGAGTACAGAAAGGGCTTGAAGCCCGAACCCGGCTGGCGGTGCGCCTGCGTGACATGGTTCCAGGCGTTGCTGAAATAATCGAAGCCGCCGACCAGCGCCACCACGGCGCCGTCCTGCGGATCGAGGGCCACCAGCGCACCCTGCGCCTCCGGCACCTGGCCGAGCTGCGCTCCACCACGCCCGTCACTGATCACGTAGACCAGGTCGCCGCGGTGCAGCAGGCTGTCGGCGCGGCCGTTCGCCGCATCGCCGTGTGTCCAGGCCATGCCGTCCCAGCCGATTTGTGCGAAGCCGCCGCCGCGCAGGTAGACGCGGGCTGCCGCCGGTGCGACCGAGACCACGACCGCGGGCAGCAGGTTGCCGATCGGCGGAACATCGGCGAGTAGCGCCTCGAGCTGCCCCGGCTCCGTGCCGGCGTCGAGCTTCATCCGGCGCACCGGGCCGCGATAGCCGTGACGGCGGTCGTAGTCGATCAGCCCCAGCCGCAGGGCCCGGTTGGCCGCGGTCTGCAGCCGGCCGTCGATCGTGGTGATGGCGCGATACCCGGCGTTGATGGCATTTTCGCCGAAGCGGGCGACCACTTCCTGGCGCACGATCTCGGCGACATAGGGTGCCTCGATGTCCGAGCGCGGCGCGTACTCACGCGCGTTGATGGTTTCGACCAGCGAGCGCTTCTCGGTGTCCGCGTCGATGAAATGCAGGGCCAGCATGCGCTGCAGCACGTAGCGGCGCCGCTCGGCGGCCCGCTTGGGATTGGTGACCGGGTTGAAGGACGAGGGCGCCTGCGGGAGTCCGGCGAGCATCGCCGCCTCGGCCACCGACAGCTCGGAGAGCGGCTTGCCGAAGTACACTTCGGCGGCGGCCGCCACCCCGTAGGCGCGCTGGCCAAAAAAAATGACGTTGAGGTAGGTCTCCAGGATCTGTTGTTTGGTAAAGTCGTGCTCCATCTGCAGCGTCAGGAAGATCTCCTGGAGTTTGCGGGCGACGTTCTTGTCACGCGTCAGGAACATGTTGCGCGCAGTCTGCATGGTGATGGTGCTGGCGCCCTGAGAATAATTACCGGTCGTCAGGTCGACGTAAACCGAACGCAGCATGCTGAAATAATCGATACCGCCGTGCTGGAAGAATCGATCATCCTCCGCCGCCAGGAAGGCTTCACGCACCAGCGGCGGGATTTCCTCGTAGCTCACCGGTACACGGCGCTGCTCCCCGATCTGCGTGATGAGGGCGCCGCTCCGGGTGTAGACGCGCAGCGGCACCTGCAGGGGCACGGTGCGCATGCCCGCTTCGCTCGGGAGCGAAGGGGCCAGGTAGACATAGCTCGCGAGCACCGCATACACGACGCCGAGCAGCAGCACCAGGCAGACCGCGCCCAGACCAATCAACGCTCGCAGCGTGCGGGACTTCACTTATTGGTGCTCCGTTTGTTGCGCTGTGCAGTTGGGCCATGCTGAAGTGCGGGGCTGGACAGCATGCCACCACGCCTCAGCCGGACCCACCAGGGACCTAAATCGCTTCAGACCGTTACCGAGGACCAATTTCGTGAGACTACTCACGTTCAATTTAACCGACGGCTGATATATATTTGCCTGCACTTTCGCCCAAGTTCGCCATTTTGGCGTGTATCTTACTGAAAAGGAAGGGAAAACGTGCTCCTGTTCTCGCGTAAGAACCGCCAGCTGCTGGGATTGGACATCACCACGTCCTCGATCAAGCTGATCGAATTGACCACGGCGGGCGGACAATACCGCGTTGAAGCGTACGCGGCCGAGCCGACGCCGGCGAATTCCATGAACGAAAAAACGCTCGTCGACCCGCAGGCGGTCGGCGAAGCGATCCGGCGCGCCGTGAAGCGCTCGGGCGCGACCAGCGCGGAGGTGGCGATCGCCATCAGCGGCGATGCCGCCATCACCAAGGTCATCCAGATGCCGCGCGGCATGCGCGACGCCGATCTGGAGGCGCAGGTCGAGATGCAGGCCGACCAGTACATTCCCTTCCCCATGGACGAAGTCAGCTACGACTTCGAGGTGCTGGGGCCATCCGAGAAGGACAACGAGTCCATCGACGTGCTGCTGGTGGCTTCGCGCACCGACAACGTCGAGCAGCGCCGGGCCGCCGTGGCGGCCGCCGGCCTCAACGCACGCATCGTCGATGTCGAGGCCTTCGCACTCGAGAATGCCTGCAAGCTCATGACGCACCAGATGCCCGATGGCGGCATCGATCGCACCATCGCGGTGGCGGATTTCGGTGCCAGCAACACCACCTTCAGCGTGCTGCGCAATCTCAAGATCATCTACACGCGCGATTTCGCCTTCGGCGGCCAGCAGCTCACCGAGGAAATCATGCGCACCTACGGCCTGACGATGGAAGAGGCCGGCCGCGCCAAGAAGGAAGGCGGGTTGCCGGGCAATTTCCAGGCGGAGGTGCTCGATCCGTTCATCGACGACATGACGCAGCAGGTGAGCCGCTCGCTGCAGTTCTACCTCGCCTCCGGGTCCGGCCGCGAGCAACCCGAGAAAATCCTGATCTGCGGCGGCTGCGGCAACGTGACCGGTGTCGCCGATGTCATCCAGAGCCGCGTCGGCATCACCGCCGAAAAGGGCGACCCGCTCGGGCAGATGAAGCTGTCCTCGCGCGCTCGTGCCCAGGCGGTGCAGCGCGACGCCACGGCCCTGTTGACCGCCTGCGGCCTGGCCCTGCGGAGTTTTGACTGATGCCGCGCATTAACCTACTGCCCTGGCGTGAGCAGCAGCGCAAGGAGCGCAAGCTGGCGTTCTTCGTCGCCCTCGGCGGCTCGGCCATCGGCGCGCTGCTGGTTGCCTTTGCCGGATACCTGCTGGTCAACTCGATGATCAGCGCGCAGGAGCGCCGCAACGAGCGGCTGCACACTGAGATCAAGAGCGTCGACCGGCAGATCGAGCAGATCAACGACCTGGAGACGCAGAAACAGCGCTTCATCTCCCGCATGCAGGTGATCGAGAAGCTGCAGCGTTCGCGTTCCGAGGTGGTGCACCTGTTCGACGAGGTCGCCAAGACCATGCCGGACGGCACCTACCTGACCTCCTTCAAGCAGGAGGGCAAGAAACTGAAGTTCGAAGGCGTGGCCCAGTCCTCGACCCGCGTGTCCACCTTCATGCGCAACATCTCCGGTTCGCAGTGGATGCGGGATCCGGAGCTCGAAGTGGTCGAGAGCAAGCCGGGCAACACCGTCGGCAACAGTTTCGTGCTCGACGCCAGCCAGGTGGTCACCAGTGGCGACGAGGACGAGGCGGCGCCCAAGCCCAAGCGCACCCGCGTTGGGGGCACGCCATGAAACTGCTCGACGAACTGCGCTCGCTCGACCCGCGCGACCCGGGCCGCTGGCCCTTCAGCTTTCGCGCCGGCGTGGTCGGCGTCACTTTCGTCGTGCTGTCGCTGGTGGCGACCTATTTCTTCGTCTGGACGGATCTGAACCCGCAGCTGCAGCAGCTGCAGGACCAGGAACAGCAGCTGCGCAACGAGTTCCGCACCAAGCATTCCAAGGCGACGAACCTCGATGTGTACAAGCAGCAGCTCGCCGACATCGAGAAATCCTTCGGCGCCATGCTGCGCCAGCTCCCGAGCAAGACCGAAGTCGACAGTGTGCTGGTGGACATCTCGCAGGCCGGCCTCGCTTCCGCGCTCGACCAGAAGCTGTTCCAGCCCGACACCGAGGTCAAGAAGGATTTCTACGCCGAGAAGGCGATCAAGATCAGCTTCGCCGGCAGTTATCACCAGTTTGGCCAGTTCGTCAGCAACATCGCCGCGCTTCCGCGCATCGTCACGCTGCACGACGTGAAGATCGGAGCGGTGAGCAAGACCGGCGCCGGCTTCGACCAGCTGCAGATGGACCTGACGGCCAAGACCTATCGCTATCTGGATGATGAAGAAGTGGCTTCCGCCGAGGCCGACCGGCGCAAGTCCGAAAAGGCGGCCAAGCGCCCGACGGGTTGAGCCGCGGCAGATGAGCAATGGGTAACCGGATGCAGCAGTACCAACACAGGATCTGGCGGCAACTCGTCCTCGCGGCGCTCAGCGTAGCCGTGCTCGCGGGCTGCTCGGGGCGCGACTCCGACCTGAACAATTTCATCGAGACCACCAAGAAGGAACCAGGCGGGCGCGTCGAGCCCCTGCCCGAGGTCAAGCCCTACGACAGCTATGTCTATAGCAGCACCGCGATGCGTTCGCCCTTCGTGCCCGGCGGCGCGCGCGGCGCGGACAACAGCCCGCGGCCCGAGGTGCAGCGCAATCGCGAGTTCCTCGAGCAGTTCTCGCTCGATACGCTGAAGATGGTGGGCACGCTCAAACTCAAAGGCCAGAACTACGGCCTGGTGCAGGTGAACGACGGCCGCGTGCAGCGCGTGCTGGTGGGCAATCACGTCGGCCAGAACGATGGCCGCATCACCGATATCGTGCCGAACAAGATTAGTGTGATTGAACTCGTTCCGGACGGGCTGGGCGGATACATCGAACGCCCGGCGGCTCTGGCCTTGAACGAGTGAGCGGAAGGGAGAGAATGCGCATGAAGCGACCTAATGCCGTCCATTACCTGCGGAGCGTCCTGGCCCTGGCACTGAGCTGCCTGGCCGTGGCGTTCGTCATGCAGGGTGCCCGGGCGGCCGACGCCCCCGGAAATACACTGCAGTCCATCGACGTGCAGACCCTCGGCGGCAAGCAGGTCCAGCTCACGCTGCACCTTTCCGGGCCTGCGCCCGAACCGATGTCGTTCACGATCGACAAGCCGGCGCGCATTTCCCTCGATCTGCCGGGCACGGCGCTGGCGCTGCCTTCGCGCCGCATCGACGTGGCCTCCGGCGGTGTCGACACGGTGCTGGCCGCCGAGGCCAACGGCCGCACCCGCATCGTCCTCAATCTCGACCAGCTGCAGCCCTATCAGACCCGCGTCGAGGGCAATGACATCATCGTCACCGTCGGGGCCGGAACCCAGGCCATGGCGGCTGCTTCGGCCGCTCCGGCCGCGGCGAGCCCGGCTGCCGCGGCACCGGCGGCGCCGGCGATGGCGGCCAGCACAGTGCGCGAGATCCGCAGCATCGATTTCCGCCGCGGTGAAGGCGGCGTCGGCCGGCTCATCGTGCAGCTGTCCGATCCGCGTACACCGATCAACGTGAGCCAGCAGGGCCTGCAGATCATCATCGATTTCAGCGGCACCGCGCTGCCGCAAAAACTCACGCGCCGCTACGACACGCAGGACTTCGGCACTCCGGTGAGCGGCTTCGACGCGCTGCGGGTCAACAAGGACACGCGCATCGTGCTCACGGCCACGGGCGAATTCCAGCAACTGGCCTACCAGTCGGACAACCAGTACGTGGTCGAGGTGCAGCCGGTGACCAAGGCGAGCGCCGCGGCCGAAGACAAGCGCGAGTACAAGGGCGAGAAACTGTCGTTGAACTTCCAGGACATCGACACGCGCGCGGTGCTGCAGCTGCTGGCCGACGCCAGCGGCCAGAACATCGTCGTCAGCGATTCGGTCAAGGGCAGCGTCACCCTGCGTCTGCAGAGCGTGCCCTGGGACCAGGCGCTCGACATCGTGCTGCGCACCAAGGGTCTCGACAAGCGCCAGGATGGCAACGTGATCATCGTGGCGCCGTCCGATGAGCTCGCCGCGCGTGAGAAGGCCGACCTGGCTTCCAAGAAGGACATACAGGACCTGGCGCCCGTGCGCACCGAGTACCTGCAGGTCAACTATGCCAAGGCCGCGGATCTGGCCGCCCTCCTGAAGGGCGCAAACGGCAACTCCGTGCTCTCGGCGCGTGGCAGCGTCGCGGTCGATGAGCGCACCAACACCCTGCTGCTGTCCGATACCTCCGACAGCATCGTGGCGGTGCGCAAGCTCGTCTCCACGCTCGACATCCCGGTCAAGCAGGTGCTGATCGAGTCGCGCCTGGTCATCGTCAACGACGACTTCGAGCGCGACCTGGGCGTGCGCGCCGGCCTGACCGGCACGCACAGCAACGGCGCGAACGGACTGTTCATGACTTCGGGCACCGCGGCGGCCACCGACACGGGCCTGACCTCCGCGATCAGCAATCTCGCGTCCAACGGCACCGTGTATCCGGTGGGCATCCCGACGGGCAGCAGCGCCCCGAGTCGCTACAACGTGAATCTGCCGGTCTCGAATCCGGCGGGGAGCCTCGCCTTCATGCTGCTCGGTTCCGACTACATCGTGGATCTCGAACTCTCGGCCGCGCAGGCCGAAGGGCGCGGTGAAGTGGTGTCCTCGCCGCGCGTCATCACGGCCAACCAACGGGAGGCGACCATCGAGCAGGGCACGGAAATCCCGTTCCAGCAGTCCGCCTCGAGTGGCGCGACCACGATCTCCTTCAAGAAGGCCGTGCTGTCGCTGAAGGTGACGCCGCTGATCACGCCCGACAATCGCATCATCCTCGATCTGGCGGTGACCAAGGACAGCGTCGGCCAGGTCATCGTGACCTCCGGCGGCGTCAACGTGCCGGCGATCGACACCCGAACGCTGACTACACGCGTGATGGTCGGCGACGGTGAGACGGTCGTGCTCGGCGGCATCCTCGAGACCACGCGCCGCGACACCGACAACAAGGTGCCCTACCTGGGCGACATACCGATTTTCGGACACCTGTTCAAGAACACCATCAGGGTGAACAACAAGAATGAACTGTTGATCTTCGTGACACCGAAGATCCTGCGTGAAGGGGTCAAGGTCAATTGACCGGGCCGGGAGTACCGGTGGCGTTCACTCAAGGATCAAATGTTCAGGTGATTAACATGCGCAATCTTCGCTGGTTCACGGCCCTCGCGGCTCTCGTGCTCGCCTCCTGCGGCGGCGGGAGCAACTGCGGCACTTCATTCGGCAATGTGTGCGGCAACGGTTCGGGCGGGGGTGGTGGCGGCGGCGGCGGGGGCGCGGCGGCGGCGACCCTGACGGCGACCTCGGACGTGGCCTCGATTCCTTCCGACGGCTCGCAGAACGCCGTGATCACGGCCTTTGCGCGCGATGCGAACAACGCGCTGCTGGCGGGGATTCCGGTGACTTTTGCCGCCAGTTCCGGCGGCGTCCAGGGCTCCCCGGCGGTGACCGACGCCACCGGCACCGCCAAGGCCACGCTGATCACCGCCGGCGACTCCTCGCTGCGCACGATCACCGTGACGGTCACGGCCGGAACGCTGACCTCGACGGTCAGCGTGCAGGTCGTGGCTCCCAGCAGCGGGTCGACCACCGTGCAGATGGGTAACGGGACCGGCGCGGGCTTCATGCCCGGCCAGATCGGCGTGCAGAACGGCAGCCTGTCTGCCGGCGGCAGCACCAGCCTGACCATATCGCTGGTCCAGACAGGCGGTACGCTGTTTACCGGATCAGCGATGATAGGTTTCAATTCCAACTGCATCGCAGCCGGCACGGCCCAGATCCAGGTCAATGGCGTCACCAATAGCACCAATTCGGTGACCACGAATACGGGTATCGCGACGGTCACCTACGTGGCCAAGGGCTGCAGCGGCGCCGATGTGGTCACCGCAACCTCGACCGTCAACGCCAGCCCGCTTTCGGCCACCGGAACCGTGACCGTGGCGGCGGCCACGATCGGCTCGATCTCCTTCGTGTCCGCGACCCCGACCAATATCGCGCTCAAGGGTACGGGTGATGCCTCGCGCCCGGAGAGCTCAACGGTCGTGTTCCAGGTGCTGGATTCCTCCAACGGCCCGGTGTCCGGAGCGACGGTGAACTTTGCGCTCAATACCAACACGGGCGGCATCACGCTGACGTCCGCGAGCGCCATCAGCGATGTGAACGGCAAGGTACAGACGGTCGTCAACGCGGGCACGGTGGCTACCTCGGTGAAGGTGACCGCCACCGTCGCCAGCACCGTTCCGCCGATCTCGACGCAGTCGAGCCAGCTGACGGTCACAACCGGTATTGCCACGGCGCGCAATTTCTCGCTGTCCGTCGGCTGCAACAATATTGAAGGCTGGGACTACGACGGCGTGCAGACTCCCGTGACCGCGCGCCTGTCCGACCGGTTCCAGAATCCGGTACCGGATGGTACGGCGGTTACCTTCCACACACTCGGCGGCAAGATCGGTGCGCAGTGCACGACGGCCACGACGCCGATGGAGAGTGGCGTTTGTTCGGTGAATATTACGAGCCAGGCCTACCGGCCAGTCGACGGCCGCGTGCCTATCCTGGCGATGGCCATCGGTGAGGAATCATTTACCGACGCCAATGGCAACGGCGCATTCGACGTAGGCGAAGCTTTCTTCGATACCAGCGAGGCGTTCGAGGACGACTCTGAATCCGGACCACCGGCGGGTGCGCCTGGGGGCACGCTCGGGTACACGGCGGGCGACTTCTTTTACGACTTCAACAACAACGGCGTACACGATGGTGCGGACGGCAATTTTAACGGTGTGCTGTGCAATGACGTAGCTCGCTGCGCCGGTCCCAACTCCGCCGGCATTGGTGCCCGCAACGTCATCGTATTTTCGGGGAGTTCGGCCCAGATAACGGCCACCAGTGGCGGCGTCGCGATCCCCCCGACCGGTATTGCAATCGCGGTCAATGCCGCGGCCGGCCTGTCCTTTCTGATTTATGACGTGAACGGTAACGTCATGCCGGGCAGTACGACGGTGACGTTGGGAGCGAGCGGCGCGGGCCTGTCGGTTGCCGCCCCGAGCAGCTTCAACATCCCTTGCACCGGCATCTGGAAGAACACGCCGTTCGGGGGGATCACGAAATTTAATTTCACGATATCCGCCAGCACGACGACCGGTACCGGTGTCGTAACGCTGACGGTGACGACCCCCAAGGGCCTCGTCACGATCTACCAGTTCAACGTAACGGTGTCCTAGCCAGCACCACGATCGCGCCTGGGTTCACGCGAGCGGCCGCCTTCGGGCGGCCGCTTTGTTTATGATGCCCGGCATTGTGCAGGGATGCGGGCGATGATCGGCAGCCGGAATATCTTTCTCGTCGGACCCATGGGCTCGGGCAAGACCGCCGTGGGCAGGCAGATCGCGCGGCTGCTGCGCTTTCCGTTCATCGACAGCGACCGCGAGATCGAAACACGTACCGGCGCCGACATTGCGCTGATCTTCGAGCGCGAGGGGGAGGCGGGCTTCCGCAAACGCGAGCGCGAGGCGATCGCCGAGCTGAGCGCACGCACCGGCGTCGTGCTGGCCACCGGTGGCGGCGCGGTGCTCGACGCCGGGAGCCGGCGCCTGCTCGCCGAACGGGGCTGGGTGGTCTATCTCGACACCTCCGTTGCGCAGCAGGTCGAGCGCGCGGGCCGTTCGAACCATCGCCCCCTGCTCACCGGCGCCGACCCGCGCCAGCGCCTGGAAGAGCTGATGCGCATCCGCGAACCCCTGTACCGCGAGATTGCCGACTTCATCGCAACGACCACGCGCAAACGCGTGAGCTCGGTGGCCGAGCGCATTGTGCAGGCCTACCGGGCCAGCACCATGCAGCCCTAGCGCTCCCCTGCGCCCACCGCCGCGCCAGCCAGGCCGGGTCTGTATACTTGCGTGCGCCCCCGCGCGCCGATGCCATGCAGACCCTCACCGTAGAGCTTGAAGATCGCTCCTACCCGATCAACATCGGCGCGGGACTGTTGCGCCAGCAATCGCTCCTGCAGGCCGCGGTCACCGCTCGCGACATCCTGCTGATCAGCAACACCACCGTCGCGCCGCTCTACGCCGGGGCCATTCGCGAGGCGTTCGCGGACCGGCACGTCGTGGAGGTCACGCTGCCCGATGGTGAACAGCACAAGTCGCTGGCGACCGCCGGCCGCGTCTTCGATGTGCTGGTCGCCAATCGCTTCGGCCGTGACGCCCTGGTGCTGGCGCTGGGAGGCGGCGTGGTCGGCGACCTGGCCGGTTTCGTCGCCGCCTGCTACCTGCGCGGCGTGGATTTCGTGCAGGTCCCCACCACGCTCCTGGCGCAGGTGGATTCCTCGGTGGGCGGCAAGACCGGCGTCAACCATCCGGGCGGCAAGAACCTCATCGGGGCTTTTCACCAGCCGCGCGAGGTGCTCGCCGATACCGACGTGCTGGCCACCTTGCCGGAGCGCGAGCTGCAGGCGGGGATCGCCGAGATCATCAAGTACGGCATGATCTGCGACCGCGCCTTTTTCACCTGGCTCGAGCAGCACATCGAGGCGCTGCGCGCGCGCGAGACGCCGGTGATGACGCAGGCCATCTACCGCTCCTGCCAGATCAAGGCGCAGATCGTCGGACGCGATGAGCGCGAGCGGGGCGATCGCGCGCTGCTCAATCTGGGCCATACCTTTGCCCACGCGATCGAAGCGGCCACCGGTTACGTCGAGTGGCTGCACGGCGAGGCGGTCGGCGTGGGCCTGCTGACCGCGGCGCGGATGTCGCAGCGCCTGGGTGGGCTTGCGGAAGCCGATGTCGACCGCGTCCACAAGCTGCTCGAGCGCGCGGGGCTGCGGACCGCCGCGCCGCGCCTCGGTGCCGCGCAGGCGGCGCGCTTCATGGGTGCCGACAAGAAAGTGAAGGCCGGTCGCGTCCGACTGGTGCTGCTGCGCGCCCTCGGCGAGGCCTATGTCACCGGCGAGTATCCCGACGCGGCCCTGCAGGACACCCTGCAGGCGCAGTTTGGCGCATGAGCAGAAGCGCCGCAGAGTACCCCGCGCCCAGCGTCGAGCTGGCGCCTTACGCGGCGCACGACGCACGGTCGCGCGGGCGGCGCCATGCCGAGCCGCCGCCGCAGTACCGCGGCGAGTTCCAGCGCGACCGCGATCGCATCATCCACAGCAACGCGTTCCGGCGGCTCGCCTACAAGACACAGGTGTTCGTCAACCACGAGGGCGATCTGTACCGCACGCGCGTCACCCATTCGATCGAAGTGGCGCAGATCGCGCGCTCGATCGCGCTCGCACTGCGGCTGAATGAGGCCCTGGTCGAGGCGATCTCGCTGGCGCACGACCTTGGCCACACTCCTTTCGGGCACGCTGGTCAGGACGCGCTCAACGCCTGCATGCGCGAGTACGGTGGCTTCGAGCACAACCTGCAGTCCCTCCGCGTCGTGGACGAACTGGAAGAGCGCTATGCCGACTTCCAGGGGCTCAATCTCACTTTTGAATGCCGCGAGGGCATCCTGAAGCATTGCGCCTTGCCGAAGGCGCGCGAGCTGGGCGATGTGGGCCAGCGCTTCATCGACCGGACGCGCAGCGGCCTGGAGGCGCAGCTCGCCAATCTCGCGGACGAAATCGCCTACAACAACCACGACGTGGACGACGGGCTGCGAGCCGGCCTGATCACGCTCGATGATCTGTGCGAGGTGCGCCTCGTGCGCCGCCACTACGACGTGGTGCGCGGCGCCTATCCACAGCTGCCCGTGCGCCGCGCGGTTCACGAGGTTATTCGCCGCATGATCAACGAAGTGGTGGTGGACGTGATTCGCACCAGCGAGGCCCTGCTGCGCGCCGCAGCTCCATCCAGCATCGACGCCGTGCGGACTCACGACGGCGGTCTGATCGCCATGAGCGAGGAGATCAGTGCCCAACACCTTGAACTGAAGCGTTTTCTGCGCGAACGCGTCTATCGTCATCACCGCGTGCTGCGCATGACGAGCAAGGCCAAGGGCGTGCTGGAGAGCCTGTTCACCGTTTTCATGGGTGATGCGCGGCTGATGCCGGAGGAATACTACGCCGCCGCGCAGCGTGCCGAGGCCACCGATGGGCCGCGGGGCCGCGCCCGCACCGTGGCCGATTACGTCGCCGGCATGACCGACCGCTACGCCATCCTGGAGCATCGCCGCCTGTTCGACCCCGCCGAGCGCACCTGAAGGGCGGCAGGTAATACAACAGTACCCATGAGCAAACCGATCCCCAATCGCGAACGCCTGATCTTCGCACTTGACGTGGCCGAGGCCGGCGCGGCCCGCCAGCTCGTGGAGCAGCTGGATGATGCCGTGCTGTTCTACAAGATCGGCCTCGAGCTGTTCATGGGCGGCGCAGGCTTCACCTTGCTCGACTGGCTCGTGGCGCGGCAAAAGAAGGTGTTCGTCGATCTGAAGTTCTTCGACGTGCCTGCCACGGTCGCGGCCGCCGTACGCCAGCTGCGTGATCGTGGCGTCTACTTCACCACCGTGCATGGCAACCAGTCCATCATGCAGGCCGCCGCCGCGGCCAAGGGCGACGTCAAGGTGCTCGCCGTCACAGTGCTGACCAGTCTCGATCGCGGCGATCTCGACGACCTCGGGTTTCACTGCGATGTCGACCAACTCGTGCTCTCGCGCGCCCGCCGCGCTCTGGAGGCGGGGTGTGATGGCGTGGTGTCTTCAGGCCTCGAAGCGCAGCTGCTGCGCCAGCACCTCGACTCGCGCCTGCTGGTCGTCACGCCTGGCATCCGTCCCGTGGAAAATCGGCCCAGCGACGACCAGAAACGAGTGGTTTCGGTGGCGCAGGCCTTTCAGCAGGGCGCCGATTACATCGTTGTCGGCCGCCCGATTCGTGACGCTGCGGACCCCAGGGCCGCCGCAGAGCTCATACAGGGGCAGATCGCCTCGTCGGTGCCCTGACAGCAGTAGCCCCATCGGAGGGCCCCAGGACTGCCCCTAGGCCGCCATTAGTCCTTTTAAAACAACGCACTAGATATGAGCGTAGCGCGACGACGTGAGGGATTGAATTGTGCGCCCGTCGGCCCTGTCTGGCGGCGTCTCTTAGATGCACTGCAATACGCTGTTAATTCATTGACATAAGAGGGACCCGGTAGCTAATGTAAAGCCCTGATCGGCTTATGTTTAGCTTGGGGGGACAGCGTGGAATTGCAGCTCGCGCCGGAAGACGAGCGCTCGGTATTTCTCGATGCCATCGAGGAGTCGCTGCGGCCGCTCATGCGCGCGGTGTTCAGGTACGGTGTGAGCTACCAGGATCTGATCGGCGTCGTGCGCGCTCTCTACATTTTTTCGTTGCGCGAACGATACGAATCGCAGGGGCGACCAGCCGACGAAAACCGCCTCAGCTTGATGACCGGTGTCACCCGCGGCGAAGTCATAAGACTTTTCGCCAGCCGCGTCGAGCGCGATCAACAGCGGGCGCTGGCGGCGAAGCGCACAGATCAAGTTAGCCAACTGTTGGGCAAGTGGCACGACGATCCGCAGTTTTCCACTCCCTATGGTGCACCTCTGGATTTGTCGTTACGGCCAGAGGGCATGTTTCGAACTTTTGATCAGTTGCTTGTGGCAGCCGGCACGGAGTTGGATCGCGAGACAGCAATCGACGCGCTAGTTGCGAACCGATGCGCCGAGGTGCACGCCGGGAAGTTCATTCGATGTACTACCAGAGCGTTTCTTCCGGTAGGCAAGGACTTGTCGAAGATATCTCGGCTTGGTCGATTGGGAAGTGCGCTGCACTCAACTTTTGCCCACAACCTGTTTAAGAGTCCTACTGAGCCGTCTTTTTTCGATCGAACAATGGTTTCTGATTTCCCGCTTTCAGAAACCGGTCGCACTGCCATGCTTTCCCAGCTCCGAGAAGAGGGCGAGGAATTCATCGACGGAATGGATCGATGGGTGTCGACAAAAGCTGTTGGTTTCAAGGATGAAGAGAATGGGCGCCGATATGGCGTCACTGCGCTTTTTTTCGAGGACATTTCAAAGGACGACATCGGCAGAGCGCACATCAGAGTTCCGTTGAGAAACACTGCGATAAATGAGTAATTCGTTCAATTGATGATTTGGTCACGCTAGGGGTAGAAAAATGAAGATTGCCAGAATTGCCTTACCGATTTGCCTTGCCTTGGCAATGGCGACTACCCCAAGAGGTTCAACCGCCGGTTCGGACGTTCTCTTAATGTCGGGACCCGCTGAATCAGTGGATGCTGCAGCCAATACCGTAAGCGTATTGGGACACAGATTTACTGTGCCAGATGCTGCTCGCGTGGTCCTCGGGCATCAGATAAACGTTTTTGGGGCGCTCAAGGCGAACGGCTCAATTCGCGCCAGCTTTATCCAGGACACTGCAAGGTTCGCTGCGGGCGGTGACCAAGTGTTTACGAGCGGCGCCGTTACTGCGGTCAATAGCATGCGCGGTCTATTGTCGTTGGGTGGGGCCACGATTGACTACACGTCGCTCTTGGCGCGGTCAGACTTTAGGGTGCCTTCGGTTGGCGATGTTGTTGCAATAACGGGCATACAGCCAGCTGGGAAGGGGCTGGTACTTGCTGCTGAGATCCATCGCCTGGATGGCGTGACGGCAGGCGGAATCATGTCGACGGGCGTCACCGCTGGTGGCAGTCCGCTGGGCGTAACGGCAGGCGGCATCATGTCGACGGGCGTCACCGCTGGTGGCAGTCCGCTGGGCGTAACGGCAGGCGGCATCATGTCGACCGGCGTCACCGCTGGTGGCAGTCCGCTGGGCGTAACGGCGGGCGGCATCATGTCGACCGGCGTCACCGCTGGTGGCAGTCCG